>Ga0233335_1000003_pt1 | contig 168069 bp, 166 predicted proteins | sample GEONDECOMP222_FD_180695 | JGI IMG/M metagenome (GOLD analysis project Ga0233335, IMG submission 180695) | Leaf litter microbial communities from Shasta-Trinity National Forest, California, United States - GEON-DECOMP-222 | ecosystem: Environmental > Terrestrial > Plant litter > Unclassified... | reverse complement strand
AAGAGAGACATATAGGAACGGCTTAATTTAACCGAGTATCGACACCTTGAATGCCAAACCCGGAGCCGCCGCCCACATGTCCCTTCATCTAAACCAACAATGTCAAAGAGCGCAAAATACCGACGCCGTAACCAACCCCCTTTTTGAGAGGCTGCCATGGCGCCGAAGAATTTCGGTTCCCGTCAGTGGCGACCCCGTTGAGGCCCTCCGCTGCGGTGACATCCCTCTAGGCCCAGGGTTCCATACCGTCAAACAGTTTTTTCACGAAATCCTCAGGTTCCGTCGCTTACCCACTTCGACCTGGTCGGAAGTATCGCGACCCGACACCGCAGCCAAGCGCGAAGGTCTTTCCAGCAAACCCAAGCGGGCCGCCCGAACAAGTCGATACAGTCGGCGGACGTTCAGGGCCGCCCCCGAGCGCTCGCATGAGAATATGGATCGCCTCGCCGGTGGCCGCACGAACACACTTGCTTTCAAGCGGCGGTACCGCATTTTTTTCCAGGACATATCGCCTCTCTGTCGGGAGCACGGATTTCAATGTCCAAGATGAGCTATAGTGCCGGCATATCTTTCGATATCCGGGTCGACGTCCCGGCATAGTGCTTACACTATGTCGGCGACTTACCTGATCCGCAATGGCGGCGCACCCAGACTTCGCCAGAGACCTCCGTATTGACTGCCGCGTAGCGGCGAAGGAACATCTTCAATCGCCCACGCGCTCTCGTCCTCAAAGGAAGACCCATGATCGATTCAATCGTCATCGCCAGTTATGCTCGAACCCCGATGGGTGGCTTTCAGGGAGCGCTCTCCGGTGCGACCGCCATCGAGCTCGGCTCGACCGCGGTCCGCGCTGCGGTTGAGCGCTCCGGCGTTGATCCTGCGGTCATAGACCGCATCTACATGGGTTGCGTCCTGCCCGCCGGGCTGGGCCAAGCGCCAGCACGCCAAGCGGCGTTGGGTGCCGGTCTGCCCGATTCGGTCGAGGCGACCACCGTCAACAAGATGTGTGGATCGGGGATGCAGGCGACGATCATGGCGACCGAGGCGCTCATGGCCGGCACCGTCGACGTAGTGGTCGCCGGCGGTATGGAGAGCATGACTAACGCACCATTCCTATTGGCCAAGCACCGCGCAGGCGCGCGCATCGGCCACGACATCGTCTCGGATTCTATGATGCTCGATGGCCTGGAGGACGCGTATGAGAAGGGCAAGCCGATGGGCGCCTTCGCCGAAGACACCGCCACCGAATATCAATTCACCCGCCACGCTCAGGACGCCTTTGCGATCGAGAGCCTTGCGCGCGCTAACGCCGCGATCACTAGCGGTGGTTTCGCAGATGAAGTCGTACCAGTCACGGTGCGAACCCGCGGCGGCGACGTGCTCGTCTGTGAGGACGAGCAGCCCGGCAAGGCAAAGCCCGAAAAAATTCCGGGGCTGCGGCCCGCCTTTGCCAAGGATGGCACGATCACCGCGGCAACCTCGGCGTCGATATCGGATGGCGCGGCGGCACTGGTGCTGACGCGAGCGAGCATCGCCAAAAAACTCGGCCTTAGCCAAGAGGCGGTGATCGTTGCGACGGCGGCGCACGCGCAGGCACCCGCCAAGTTCACTACTGCCCCGGTGTTCGCGATCCGCAAGGTTCTGGAGCGCGCGGGCTGGAGCATCGGGGACGTTGACCTATTCGAAGTCAACGAGGCATTTGCAACCGTCGCGATGATTGCGATGCATGACCTAGGCATTCCGCGCGACAAACTAAACGTCAACGGCGGCGCCACCGCGCTCGGCCATCCGATCGGGGCCAGCGGCGCGCGGATCATCGCCACGATCGTCGCCGCCCTAAAGCGGCGTGGGCTGAAAAAAGGCGTCGCCGCACTATGCATTGGCGGCGGTGAGGCGACGGCGATCGCGGTCGAACTGGTCTGAAGGAAATCGGACGGTCCGACGTCGCCAGCCCCTCCCCCCGCCCTTGACGGCCGTCCCATGGCTTGGATGGTCAGGCATGGATGACAGGAAACAAACCGTTACCGTGGTAGGGCCAGGCGCGGTGGGCGGCACAGTAGCTGCATGGCTAGCACAGGACGCGCGGTTGTCGGTGAGCGTCGCCGTCGGTCTCCATTCGGCTTATGGTAGAGACGACGCACGGCGTCATCATCGCCGAGCCGACGACACTCACCGACCCGTCTACCGCAGTATACCTTTGGATTGCCGGCGGCTTATCAGCGGTGGCGGCCTTGCCAGCGTCTGTCGCGGCATAAAATCAACCGCCGGACCACATTGATCCGGCGCGCGCGCCCACCGGGTCATCACGCGCCGCGGCAGGCCTTTTCAAGAAACGCAAAGATCCGATCGTCATCGCTCATCGCGACGTTGAAGCGGAGATAGTCGCTCCATGTCCCGCTGGTGCTGAAGACGTTGCCGGGCGCGAGTACGATATCCTCCATCAGCGCCGCCCGGGCCAGCGCGACCGCATCCAGCGCGCCCGGCAGCCGCGCCCATACGAAAACCCCGGCAGCAGGATCAATCCAGGGTTCGATCCCGATCGCCCGCAGCCGCTTAGCCGTCCGCGCCGTCGCGCGCGCCAGTCGGACGCGGAGCGATTCCACGTGCCGACGATAGCTGCCGTCAGTGAGCACACCGTAGAGCAAGTCCGCCGACAGCGGATTGCCCGACATCGACGTGGCGATGCGCAGGTCGGCCAGCGCCTCGATCCAATCGGATCTCGCGGCGACATGCCCGCACCGCACCGCCGCCGACAGTGATTTGGAAAAGCTGCCAATCCGGATGACCCGGTCGAGCCCGTCGAACGCGGCCAGACGGGGCGCGGGAGTATGTTCAAAATCGGCGAAGATGTCGTCCTCGACGATTACCAGATCGTGCGCGTCGGCAAGCTTGAGCAGGCGGTGGGCCGTAGTAGCAACCAGCGTCGCGCCAGTTGGATTATGGACGGCGGAATTGGTCAGATAGAAACGCGGCCGGTGCTCGACGATGGCGGTGGCAAAGGCAGCCATGTCCGGTCCGCTCGGCGTCATCGGCACGCCCACTACATGCGCGCGGTGTGCCCGCAGCAATGCGAGAAAATTAAAATAACACGGATCGTCGACCAGTACCGTATCGCCAGGCTCGAGCAGGAGCCTGCAGATGAGGTCGAGCGCATGGGTGCTGCTGTCGGTCAGCAGGATCTGGTCGGGTGCAGCCTCAATACCCTGTTCGGCGAGCCGACGGGCGAGCAGCGCGCGCAGCGGTAGCGATCCGAGCGGTGTGGCATAGCCGGTTAATGCGCCCCCGGTATCGCTACGCGCGGCCGCCCGCAAAGCCTTGCGGATCGCATCAGCCGCCAGCCAACTCTCGGGTAACCATCCGCACCCGGGCTTCAACATCTGCGGACCGACGGCAAGCGATTGGCGCAACATCCAAAGCGGGTCGACCTCGCGTTCGACGGCCGCCCCCATCCGATCGAGCGCGAGTGGAGCGAGCGGCGCGGCCACGTAGAAGCCGGCGCCGGGCCGCGACCGGATCACCCCTTCCGCAGCAAGCCGGTCATAGGCCTCGACCACGGTCGACTTGGAAACGCCCGTCGTCCCGGCCATCGCGCGAACCGACGGCAAGCGCCCACCGGGGGTCAGCGTCCGCCGCTCGATGCGATCCCGAATGACCCGCATGATTTGCCCGGTGCGCGTGTCGGATAGCTCAATCGTCGCCATCGTACTGCCTCTTTGACCAATACAGTTTGGCAATATCGTACTGATCCGTCCCTGTCTTGACCAGCCTCCTCGCTACATTAGCCGCCGTACAGGAGACTTATATGACCAGTTACATCGCACTCGCTCTCACTTGCGCAGCGCTCGCCGCACCCTGCTTCGCCCAGGAAGAGAATACTGCACCGGACCGCCATGTCTTGGTGGTGCGCGGCGCCGATCGCCATCCCGCCACCGCGACTGCAGCACGGCAGTTACTAGCCCGGATCGACCGCGCGGCAATGGTGGTCTGCGGCGCTTCCAGTGTCGATCTGCGCGAGGTGAGGCAGGACGTCCGCCGCTCGACCTGCTGGCGGGACAGCATGGTCGACGCGGTCGGACGGATCAACGACCCACGGCTCTCGCAGGCTTGGCAGGGTCGCGTGGTGCGAACCGCCAGTCGGTGATCCAGCCCGGCTAGCGCGCGCCCAAACGTCCCGACCAGCGTCAGCTCGGTCGGACCACTACCACATGAAAGGTGCCCGCGATCGGCTTCGGTCGGGCACCCAGGATAGCAGGCGGCGCTAGTTTCGCGGTCGGTAGATAGAGCATGCCGGTCGTCGGATCGAGCGCGCCGGTGCGGGCGCCGACCTCGGTCTGGAGTCGGCCGACATAGGTCACCTCGGCCTCGGCGACCGAAAGTATGTCCAGCACGCCGTCCTTCCCGCAAGGGATGAAAGCAAGTCCGCGCGCTGTGTCCAAAATCACGGCATCGGGGCCCAGGCCGATTCCGATCAGCTTGACGAGCCGATGCGATTGGGCATCGACGATCGCGGCCTTGCCGTTGGCGCAGGCCGCGATCAAGCGATCGTGCACCGCGTCATAGGCTAGGCCAGTTGGCCCCTCGCAGCCTGGAAGTGCGATCCCTGCCCTGGTCACGCCGGCGCCCAGATCGACCGTATCGATCTCGCCCGCATCCTCATTGTTGACGAACAGCGTGCCGTCCTTGCTGATCGCGGCATATTCGAGCGCGGGCTTGACCGCGATCGTCCTGGTCACCCGCGCCGCGGCAAGATCGACCACCGAAACCGTGCCGCCATCGGCGTTCATGACATAACCCGTAGCGCCCGAAGCATCGAGGATAGCGGCATCCGCTTTCTTGCCGACGGCGACGCGCTTGAGCTCGACACCGCTCGCGGTGTCGAGAATCCGCACTGTGCCATCATCGCCACTGGTCACCAGCAGGCGTTTGCCGTCGTCGAATGGCACCACCGCGTGGCCGTGTGCGATCTCCCCAATCGAGCGGGCCGGGCCGGCAGGATCCAGATCAATCACAGTGACTGCGGCGCCCCGCGCCACATACAGTCGGTGGAGGACGGGATCGACCCGAGCATAATCCCAGGGGCCGTCAGGGCCGGGGATCGAAGCGATAACGTGGTAGGACGGCGTGGCGGCGGTGGCAGCCGTCGAGGCGGCGAGCATCGCCAGAAAGAGTCCGAGACGCATGATCTTCTCCGGAGGGACAAGCTGATTGGCCCCATTTGGCCGACACCGGAGGCCGCGTCACATTAGGAATTCTCAATGCGTCGCCGTTCCCGGCGGGAAAATCAACCGGACCGCGAGCCCGGGCCGATTGTCCTCAAGTTCGAGGTGCGCGTCGTGCAGCGCGGCGATCGCCGCGACGAGTGCGAGCCCCAGTCCGGCACCGGGCAAATTGCGGCTGCGGTCCAGCCGGTAGAAGCGCTTGACCACGTTCGGGCGATCGCTTGCGGCAATGCCGGGGCCATCGTCGGCCACGCTGGCGATCACCCGCCCCTGCCGCATTTCGAGCCGGCTGACGATCCGCGTGCCGGGCGGCGTATGCACCAGCGCATTGTCGATCAGATTGGTGAAGATCTGGGCAAGCAGTTCGCCATCCCCCTCGACCACCGTCTTCCGCGCATGCTCAGCGGTCAGCATTTTGCCTTCGTCCTCCGCCACTGGCTGATAGGCTTGAAACACACGGTCCATGATCTCGCTCAGATGGACGCGCTCGAAGCGCTGACGCCCGGCGCCTCCTTCCAGCGTACCGATCCGCAACAACGCACGGAAGATCGCGAGAATCTCGTCGGTCTGGATGAGTGCGACCTCGACACCGGAGTCGTACGCCTCAATCGATCTCGCTTCCTGGACCGATTCAAGCTGCTGGCGCAGCCGGGTGAGCGGGGTGCGGAGGTCGTGGGCGATATCGGTCGAAACTTGGCGTAGTCCTTCCATTAGCGCACCGATCCGCTCGAGCATCCGGTTGAGATTGGCGGTCAGTCGGTCGAATTCGGGGCTGATACCGATCGTCGGCAGGCGCTCGGCCAAGCTTCCCTCCATGATCCGCCCGACTGAAAGGTTGACCCGTTCGAGTCTACGCATGAATAAACTACCCACCAGATAGCCTCCGATCAGCGCAAACAGCGTGATGCCGACCCCGCACAGGATGGTGAAGTCGTCGAGCTCGCGGCGGAGCGCCTGGATGTCATAGGTGTCGGTCGCCACCACTAGCAGACTGCTGTCGGCAAGGCGGACGCCGAGACTTTTAAAGGTCTCTACGCTGGGCCCGGTACCAGCGTTCTCAGCGACCCGCACACTTCCCCAACCCAGCCCCGGCCTTACCGTGCCGAAATCTGTGGTCAGGACGACGCCGCCCTTGTCGACCAGCAGGTAGCGGAACTGTTGCTCGGTTCCCGCCCGGCGGTGTCGGGAGATGGCCTTCAGCAGATCGGCGCGGCCGCCTTCGCGCTGTTCGCCGCTCAGGATCGCTGCCTCGCTCTGCAGGCTCCCAGCAGTCGCCTCCAGAGCATAGTCTGAGATCGAACGTTCGACGACTATCAGCACCGCGGTCGAACCGGCCGCGAACACCGCTGCCAGCAGCAATGCGAAGCGGAAAGCACCGCTGCGGAAGGTGCTAGCCCAGTGCATCGATGCGATATCCTGCGCCGCGGACGGTCTGGATCAACTCGCGGCCGAAGCCGCGATCGACCTTAGAGCGCAAGCGGCTGATATGGCTTTCGATCACGTTGGTGCGCGGATCGAAGTGGAACGACCAGACATTTTCCAGCAGCATCGTCCGGGTGACGATCTCGCCGGCGTGGCGGAGCAAATATTCGAGCAACTTGAATTCCTGCGCCTGCAACTCGATCGTCCGCCCGGCACGACGGACAGTGCGTTTGATTAGGTCGACTTCCAGGTCAGCGACGCGCAACACGGTGACTACCTCGACGATCGGCTGGCGGCGCAGCAATGCATTGACCCGCGCGAGAAACTCAATCCCCGCGAACGGCTTGACCAGATAGTCGTCGGCGCCCGCGTCCAGCCCCTCGACCCGGTCGTGCACCCCATCCATCGCGGTCAGGAACAGTGCAGGCGACTGCACGCCCGCACTACGTAACGCCTTGAGTACACCCAGCCCGTCCACCCCCGGCACCATCCGATCGAGGATCAGCACTGCATACTCGCCACTGGAGGCTAGGAAGATCGCGTCTGGCCCGGTCGCACAGACGTCGACGACATGGCCTGCGGCGGTCAGCGTGCGTTCGAGATGCGCGCGGGTTGAATCATCGTCTTCGAGCAGCAACAGTTTCACGTTACGATCTTTTCGGTTCGAGAACAGAAGAGGCAGTATTTAACGAAGGAAGCAACAGCGACGACAAGTTGGGGATACCCAATGTCCGGCTCATCTCCAGGTGATGTAGCTCGGTGCATGGCGTTCCTGTACCTCCCGTTTACGACCAGGCATTTCATGATCAAGGCTGGATATCGCGCTCACGGCGGCGCTGCCCTCGCGGCCCTACTGCTAGGAGGCTGTGCGCATTACACGCCGCTTCCGCTGGCGGTGGTGCCACCGCTGACGGCTTCATTGCCGGTGTCGACGCCACTATCCATCGCGGACGTCGTGGTGCTGACATTGGAACGCAGTCCAGACCTGCGCGCGGTACGGGCGAAGCGCGGCGTGGCGCAATCGCAGTTGCTGCAATCGGGAATCCTGCCCAACCCCTCCTTCTCGGGCGCGTTGCTGCCATTGCTATCGGGTGCGGGCGCGGTTTCGGCCTGGACGCTCGGCCTGTCGCAGGACATCAAGTCGCTCCTCACCTATCTTCCGAAGCGTCGCGCCGCGGGCTTCTCTGCCGGCCAGGTCGATGCCGACATCCTCTGGCAGGAATGGCAGGTTGCGGGCCAAGCGCGTCAGATCACGGTCGATCTCATCGCTGGCGAACGCACCCGCCCGCCGCTTGAACAGGCATTCACCCTACTCTCGCATCGCAACGCCGTGCTCCAGCAAGCGCTGGTCGCGGGCAATGCCACGCTGGTGACCGCGGCGCCAACCCAGGTCGCCCTCCAGGCGGTCCGCAGTAGCCTGGATGCGCTCGACCAACGGCAATTGCACTTGCGTCACCAGCTGAATGCGCTGCTCGGGCTAGTGCCCGAGGCGGACGTGCGACTAGCGCCAGAGATCGCTCTTCCCGCCTTCGACCCAGCCGCGATTCGGCTCCAGCTCGCCAGCCTGCCCGATCGGCGCCCCGATCTGCTCGCCTTGCGTCTGGGCTATGCCGCGCAGGACGAGATCGTGCGCCAGCAAATCCTGGCTCAATTTCCGGACATGATTCTAGGCGCGGGCAGCAGCAGCGACAACAGTCGGGTGATCAACGGTGGCCCGCAGTTGACCGTCGGTCTGCCAGTCTTCGATCGCAACCAAGGCAATGTCGCGATCGCCCGCACCACCCGCGCGCAGCTCAACGCCGAATATGCCGCGCGGCTCGCCGCCGCGGTCGGCGAAGTCAGCGCCTTACTGCGCGAGATGGAACAGATGTCAGTACAGCTCTCGATTCTGCGGCGCGATCTGCCGGCTACGCGACTGGCGGCCGAGCGCGCGTCCGCCGCATTCGGCGCCTCGGCGCTAGACGAGCGCAGTTATGTCGATCTGCTCACCAACCGCTTCACCAAGGAACAGGAAGTCATGACGTTCGAACTGGGGCTGCTCGATCGGCAGGTCGCAATGCAGACTTTGGTCGGCGCAGGCCTTCCTAGCATCGAAAGCCTGCCAGCCATGCCCGCCGCCAAGGCAAACGGACAATGAAACACCTTGTCTTCGTGGGCGCCTTGCTGGTCGCCGGGTGCAGCGCCGCGCCGCAAGCGCCGGCTCCCACCCCAAGCGTCCTCGTCACGGTCGAGCGGCCGTTTCGAGGCACCCTCCCCGATCTGCTGACCGCTTATGGCAGCGCTGCCCCGTCGCTGAACGGGTCACAGACGCTCAGCGTGCCCCAGCCGGGGCAAGTCGTGCGGCTGGCTATCACTCCCGGCGCCGCAGTCCGCGCTAGGCAGCCGCTGCTGGTGTTCACCGTCGATCCGACCTCGCTCGCGGGCTTTCGCCAGGCGCAGAGCGCGCTTTCAGCGGCACAAAAGCAGCGCAACACCGTGACGCAGTTGCTCGGCCAGCAGCTCGCTACTCGCGACCAGCTTACGCAAGCCGACAAAGCCGTTGCCGATGCCGCCGCGGCGTTGGACGCGATGCGCCAGTCGGGCAACGGCGAGGCGGTGCACACGCTCACCGCGCCGTTCGACGGAATCGTCACCGCAATTCCGGTCGCTCAGGGCGACCGTACCGCGCCCGGCGCTGCGCTGCTCACGGTCGCCAAGAGCAGTGGCATCGTCGTCACCGTCGGCGTCGATCCCGCCGCCCGAACCCGCGTCCGGGTAGGGCAATCGGCTAGTCTCGAGCGGCTGAGCGGGGGCGCTTCAGTCACCGGCCGGGTGCTGCGCATCGACAGCGCACTCAATCCCAAGACGCGGCAGATCGACGTCGATCTCGGCTTTCCCGCTGGGGCGCTGCTGCCCGGCGAGGCGCTCAAGGTCGGTATTCGCGTCGGCGACGTCGCCGGCTGGGTGGTACCGCACCGCGCAGTGGTAACCGCGGGCGGTGACACCCGCGTCTATCAGGTGGCCCAGGGCAAGGCGGCGCCGGTCAAGGTCACCGTCGCGCTGGCTTCCGTAGCGAGCGATGTCGTGCGCGGCCCGCTCGACCCTCGCCGCCTGCTGATCGTCGACGGTGCCTATCAGGTCGAAGACAACGCCGCCGTGCGCTGGGCGCCACGCTGATGGGACTCGAAAAACTGCTCGGTTCGCAATCCCGGGCATTCATCACCATCGCCCTCGCACTGACGCTAGCCGGGCTGGTCGCCGCGCTGTCGCTGCCGATCGGTCTATTCCCGCAGGTCGCCTTCCCGCGGGTCGTGGTCGATCTCGACGCCGGCAACCGCCCGGCCGACCAGACCGCGCTGCTCGTCACCCGGCCAGTGGAGGAGGCGATCCGCGCGATCCCCGGCGTGCAGGACGTGCGCTCCGAGACCACCCGCGGCTCTGCACAAATCTCAATCGATTTCGGCTGGGGCCGCGACATGGTGTCGAGCACCTTGCTAGTCGACAGTGCGATTGCGCGCGCGGTGGGCAGCCTGCCGGCTGGTACCGTCTATGACGTGCGGCGGATGGACCCGACCGTTTTCCCAATCATCTCCTACGCATTGGTCTCGGACAGCCTGTCGCCGACCGCGCTGCAGGATCTCGCGCGCTACCAGATCACTCCCTTGCTCTCGGGCATCCCAGGGCTCGCTCGGGTCAATGTCCAGGGCGGCGAGACGGCCGAGGTAGAAGTGCTCGCCGACCCCCATCGCCTTGCTGACTACGGCTTGGCGATGAGCGACGTCGCCACCGCGATCCGCGGCGGCAACGTACTGAGCGCGGTCGGCCAAGTGCAGGACCGCGGCCGGCTGTCGTTGGTGCTCGCGGACCGGAGCATCACCAGCGCTGCCGAGGTCGCCAACATCATCGTGCGCTCGGATCCGGCGGGCGTGGTCCGCGTGCGCGACGTGGCGACCGTGCAGGACGGCGTGCTGCCGCAATGGCAGCGGATCGTCGAAGACGGTAAGCCTGCTGTGCTGTTCAACATTTACGAACAGCCCGACGGTAACGCCGTGCAGATCGCCCATCAGGTCGCCCAGAGACTAGCGGCCTACAGGCTCCCCGCCGGGGTTAAGCTGGTGAATTGGTATGACCAGAGCGAACTCGTCACCCAATCGGTCGCCAGTGTGCGCGACGCGGTGCTGATTGGGCTGCTGCTGGCCGCCGCCGTGCTGTTCTTCTTCCTGCGCAGCTGGCGGGTGACGTTGGTCGCGGTGATCGTGGTGCCCGCGACGCTTGCCACCACTATGCTGGTGCTGAGCATTCTCGGCATGAGCTTTAATATCATGACGCTAGGCGGGATTGCCGCTGCGGTTGGGCTGTTGATCGACGACGTAATCGTAATGGTCGAACATATTGCCCGACGGGCCGGCGCGACCGATGTGGACGGTGAGCCGGCTGGCAACGGCGCCGTGCTGCCTGCAGCTCGGGAATTCCTGGCGCCGCTCACCGGCTCCAGCCTCGCCACGCTGATCGTGTTCCTGCCGCTCAGCTTCCTCACCGGGGTCACCGGCGCTTTCTCGAAGGCACTGTCGATCACCATGGCGGCAGCGCTCGCCATCTCCTGGGCGATGACTGCGTTCGTGGTACCGGCATTGGTCGGCCGCTTCGTCGATTTCACCAAATGGCACGATCCGGGCGAAGCCGGCAAAGGCTGGCTAGCAGTGCGGCACGATCGCGCATTGGACGCTATCGCCGCCCGGCCGTGGGTCCTCGCACTGGCGCTCGTGCCGCTGCTGGCGCTCGGCTATGTCGGTTATTCGAACGTCCTCACCGGCTTTATGCCCAAAGTCGACGAGGGCGGATTCGTCATGGACTATTATACCGCGCCGGGCACGTCACTCGATGAGACCAGCCGGCAGGTGGGGCAGGTCGACGCGCTGCTACGGGCCAACCCAGAGGTTGCCACTTTCTCGCGCCGGCTTGGCACGGGTCTTGGTGGCGATTTAGGCCAGAGCTACCACGGCGACTATTTCGTCAAGCTCAAGGCCAACCACCGCCAGGGCACCGAAGAAATCGCCACGGCTGTCCGCGATGCGGTGACCTCTAAAGTGCCCGGCGTCGAGGTCGAGGTCGCGCAGTTGATGGAAGATCTGATCGGCGATCTTACCTCAGTGCCGCAGCCAATCGAGGTGAAACTCTATTCGGCGGATGCCGCGGCCCTGCGTCCCCAGGCCGAAAAGGTCGCCGCGCTGATCGGCAAGATCGACGGCGTGGTCGAGGTGAAGAGCGGCGTGCAGCTTGCCGGCGACGCGCTGGATGTGAAGATCGATCCGATCCGCACCGGGGTCGAGGGGACGAACCCGGCCGACGTCCAGACCGCGCTTAACGACGCGTTGACCGGCGCGGTCGCCACCTCGCTCCCGCAGCCGACCAAAGCAGTCGACGTCCGCGTACGACTGCCCGGCGCCACCACCATGACCCAAGGAGAACTGGCGCAATTGCCGATCCGCGCGGCCGACGGCCATATCTTTCCGCTGTCCCGTGTCGCCGATATCGTTCCTGTCAGCGGTCAACCGCAAATCGCGCGCGAGAACCTCGAGCCGATGGTGGCGGTCACCGGCCGCATCGAAGGCCGCGGCATCGGCGCGGCTGTCGGCGATGTCACCGCGGCGCTGGACCGGCCAGGAGCGCTCTCGCCGGGCGTGCGCTATGAACTCGGCGGCCTCTACCAACAACAGCAGATCGCCTTTGCAGGGCTGACCAAGGTGTTCGCGGCCGCGCTGATCGCCGAGTTTATCCTGCTGCTGATCCTCTACCGCCGCTTTTGGCTGCCGCTGATCATCATCGGCTGCTCGCTGCTTTCGACGACAGCAGTGTTCACCGCGCTCTGGTTGACCGGGGTCGATCTCAACATTACCGCGCTGATGGGGATGACGATGATCATCGGCATCGGTACCGAGATGGCGATCTTCTACGTCTCCGAATTCGAGGAGCTCTCACACCAGATGCCGGCGGCGCAGGCGGTGCGCGAGGCGAGCCGCAATAGACTTCGGCCGATCACCATGACCACGCTCGCAGCGATTCTCACCCTGTCGCCGCTGGCGCTTGCAATCGGCCAAGGATCGGGCATCCAGCAGCCGCTGGCAATCGCGATCGTGGCAGGGCTGTTACTGCAATATCCACTGGTGCTACTGGCGATGCCGGCGCTCCTGCATCTCACGCTGCCGAAGGCGGCACGGGTTTGACGGCAAGGTCCACGCCGTTCATTTTGCAGTGTAGGGACAATCCGGCTATACGATGACCATGAGTCTTGTGACGCCACGCCGCTTCCGCGCGCGCCCTTTCGGGCTTGTGCTTGCCCTTATCGCCGGAGCCACCTGTTGGTCGACGGAATCATTGGCGCAGTCGACAGCGCCACTGACGACCACCGATACAATTCGCCTGACAGACGAGCAGCGCATGGCAATACTGGATGGCAATACCGCGGAAAGCGCTGCGGCCGCCCGTGGCGAGCTGGTAGAGTCCCAGCGCGACGGAGGGGGCATTCACGGCGAGGTCGGCGCCATGATCGGATCGCGTGGCACGCGCGGCGCGTACGGCACGGCCGACATTCCGCTCGGAGACAATGCAGGCGCCACGGTGTCGTTCGAAAGCAGCCGTTCCACCGGCTATCGGCGCTAGCGTCGGATACCCGATTGGCGGCATTCCTGCATCGGGCAACGCCCCGCATAGCGGATGTTTTTCAGGCGTAAGTTGTCCGTGCAAAGCCGGCATGGGACCTCATATGGGCTATAATCTGCGCATTGGGGAATTTTCGACTCATGGGTATACGCCGCTACGGCCTTGCGCTGTTTCGCATATTATTAATGCTGCTGTTCGGCGCTACGCTCGCGCCGATCGCAGCGGCACAAACAGCGCCGTCGACGGCCCCGTTGACGGCAGCGCCCGGCAAAAGCGGCGGCGAGGGTGGCGGCTTCGGCAGGGACGTGACGCTGAAGGCCGCGACCAAGCAGGACCCTTTCCTGAAGACCATCGTCGGTCAGCCGAGCGGCGCACCCACCGGCAACGATGCCCAATCCAAGTGCCTGCGCATCGCCTGGGGAGATTATACCGATATCAAGGGGGCGCCGTCCTCCATCGTCGAGGTGTCGGTCATCACCGGCACCGACGGCATCACCAAGATATGTAAGGTCGATGGATATGTGAATCCGCAGGTGGGATTCCGCATCTTGATGCCGCTCGATACTTGGAATGGCAAATATATGCAGAACGGTTGCGGCGGCGCGTGCGCTGGCCCGATCTACATTCCGTGCGAAGTCCAGGTGCTGCGCGGCTATGCCTGCCTGGCCGCCGACATGGGCCACCGCGGCACGACCTACGACACGGTCTGGGCGATAGAAGATCCGATGGCGATGATCGATCGTCAATGGCGCTCGACCCACGTTGCGACGCTCGCCGGCAAGGCGATCACCACCCGATATTACGGCCAGTCGCCTAAATATTCTTATTACCACGGTGCCTCGACCGGCGGCTTACAGGGTAACACCATCGCTCAGCGTTTCCCCGAGGATTTCGACGGGATCATCGCCGGCGAAGGCGGCCCTTGGCGCAATCCCAATCCGGGCGGCATGTCCGGCTTTATCGATGCAGGCCGCAACCTCTCGGATGCACAGGGCGTCCCGATCGTCTCGCCGGATGAAATCCGGATGCTGCACAAGGCGGTCATCGCACGCTGCGACGGACTGGACGGCCTAAAGGACGGCATCATCACCGATCCGCGCACCTGCGACTTCAAGCCGGCAATGCTGTTGTGCTCGGGTGCCAAAGACGCAAATTGTCTATCGCCGCTGCAAGTAACTGCGGTCGAACACGTCTACAACGAGGGACGTGGCCCGCAATTAGGTTCGGAAATCGCCTGGATCGGCGCCTACGTCGCCGCGGATGGATCTTCGGGTCGCTATGCACGCGCGAAGCCAGCCGTGCAGCCCTATTCGAGCTATACCAGCAACGAACCTGCGCCCAACCCGGATCTCTCCGCACTTAAGGCGCATGGCACGAAGTTCATCCTTTACTCGGGCTGGGCGGACGAAGTGATCGATCCGGTCGGGCCGCTAGAATATTATGAGAAGGTCGAAAAGATCTTCGGTCGCAAAGAGACGCAATCCTTCTTTCGCTTCTTCATAATTCCCGGCCAGAGCCACATTCCCGGCGGCGTGGGCGCGGAGAGCATCGAATATATCAAGGCGCTGGAAGATTGGGTGGAGCGCGGCAAAGCCCCCGACATGCTGATCGGCCACAAGCTGAAGTGGATCAGCCAGATGATGGGTCCGATGTACCTGGACAAGGATCTCCAGCCTTCCAACTTCCTCTATTCGCGCCCGCAATATCCGTATCCGGTCCAAGCCCGCTACAAGGGCAAGGGCGATCCGGATGATGCCGCAAGCTTCGGCCCCTGGGACCCGAACACGAAGAAGTGGCTTAAGTAACACCCCTCAGACCGAAAGAGGCAAGCGGGTCAATCACCCGCTCGCCTCTTTCGCAGCGGTCGTGTCCCCGGAGGTGGTGTAGGTTCGCCGGTAGCTGAGCTGACCGGGCGGGCGCCTTCCACGGCGCTGTAGCGTCCGATCAGCTTGGCGGGTGGTCATCGGAGATCTTCGGCTAAGGTTGGGTTGCAACACACAACTCAGACGAGGAACCACCGATGAACGACGACATGATGCACCTTCAGGCGCTGGTAGAAAATAGCGGCGACGGAGATTTTCTGCGCGAGATGATCGGCTGCGCCGCCTCCCGCCTGATGGAGATGGAGGTCGGCGCGCTGACCGGAGCGCCCCACGGCGAGAAGAGCATCGATCGGCTTTGCGCAACGCAATGGCTACCTTGATCGCGACTGGGACACCCGTGCCGGCACCGTCGAGCTGCGCATCCCCAAGTTGCGCAAGGGCAGCTACTTCCCCGGCTTTCTGGAACCCCGCAGGATGGCCGAGAAGGCCCTCACCGCGGTGATCCAGGAAGCCTACATCCAGGGGATCTTGACCCGCTCGGTCGACGACTTGGTCAAAGCGATGGGCGGAACCGCCCAAGGTTCCGACGATGCGTAGCATCGTTGGAAAGGCCGTGGAGGGATGACCGGTGTCTCAAGAGCCAGGTCAGCCGCCTGTGCGAGGAGATCGACGTCCGCGTCACAGCCTTCCTGGACCGACCGATCGAGGGCGACTGGCCTTATCTCTGGATACATGCGACCTACCTCAAAGTGCGACGTGGCGGCCGCATCGTCTCGGTCGCCGTCATCATTGCCATCGGCTTCAACACCGACGCCGGCGCGAGGTGCTCGGCACGTCGGAGGCGGAGCCAATCTGGACCGAGTTCCTGCGCAAGCTCACCCGTCGCGGCCTGCGGGGCGTCAAACTAGTCATCTCCGATGCCCATGTCCGGATCCGGGGAGCCGTCAGCAAAGTGCTGTGCGCGACCTAGCAGCGCTGTCGTGTCCACTTCATGCGCAACGTCCTGTCCCACGCCGGAAAAAGCGGTCGACGTGTCGCCAGCGCCTTCATCGCCACTGCCTTCGCCCAGAAGAATGCTGAGGCCGCCAAGGCCCAATGGCGCGGGGTCGCCGATCAGCTTCGACCCAAGGTACCAAAGCTCGCTGACATCATGGACGATACCGAAACGACGTGCTCGCGTACATGACCTTCCCCAAGGAGCACCGTCTCAAGTTGCACTCGACGAACCCCATCGAACGCCTCAACGGCGAGATAAAGCGCCGAACCGATGTCGTCGGCATCTTCCCCAACGACCAGGCCATCATCCGCCCCGTCGGCGCGATCCTTCTCGATTAGAATGACGAATGGGCGGTCCAGCGTGGCAGATACATGACACTGGAAACCATCGCCCAAATGAGCGATGATACCATCGTCGGACTGCCTGCAGCCACAGCTTGACCAATCGGGCCAAAGCCGGAGGTCGTCGGGATCACACCGACGAACCTACACCACCTCCGGGGACACGACCCGATATTGCGCTGACCCGTGCACCGGCACCGCTTCCGCCGGGGCGCATGCACAAGGTCGCGGTGCGTGAGGCGCTGGTGATTGCACTCCCCAAAAAACATCGTCTCGTGCGAAAAGCCCGTGTTTGACTGGCCGAACTCACCGATCAGCCCATGATCGGCTTCAACGATGGGGTATGTATCGGCATCGAGCGCGTCATTGGCGACCTGCTTGAAAGGTCAGGACTAACACTCAAAGTAGAGTGGCGCGTATCTGCTGTGACCAGCCTACTCGGGCTCGTCTCCGCTGGGTTCGGTTACGGCATCATCCCGGATAGTCTGTCGCGATTGACCATACCCGGGTCTACTTCCGCCCTCTGCAAGAGCAAGCGCGGTCAGAACTTTGGTACATATGGAGACAGGCCCGTATCTCCACCGCCTCGCAAAGTCTGCTTCAAATTATGGAAAAACACACAAATTAATGAATACTATGCAGTCATATTTAGAATTTATCCAATATAAAGTACCTGCCATATCCGCAGCCCTGTGGTTCATTATTCGGCTGTATCCGCTCTTTTAATTAACCGTAATAATCGGCGGACTATCATATCGCTAGGTTTATTTTAGAGATAACGCGCCATAAGAATATCGTCTTCGATCTGACCTCCCGGAAGTGATACTCGACCGACGAGCCGACCTTCCTGCACAAAACCAAGCCGTTCATACAGGCGCAAAGCGCCCAAATTCCCAGAACGGGCTGCCATCTCAACGCGCGTGATGGTCGGCGTCAATGTGGCAACGGCATCAAAAAAAGCCACGAAAAGCGCCGATCCGATTCCTTTGCCTTGAGCGTCCGGATGAACGGCGACGGTCAAGTCTCCGAGTACATGGTAAAACTGACGCGGCCCGGGTCGAGCGGCATGTATCTCTCCGACGAGGCGATCATCGAGGAAGGCTCCTAGCGTTACCCCGTCGGCGCTAGTTCGAACGATAATATTGTTCACATATTCAAGACTGAACTCTTCTGGCGAGCGAGCAAGACCGGAAGCCGTAGCTGACGCAGCCGCGCAATAAAGATGAAGCGCGGCGGTTGCGTCGGCTACGGTGAGCGCACGGATGAGCGGTTTGTACATGCCCATAGCTTTGACCTGAACGCGCTTGCAGAGCAATGTCGCGCGCTAGATTACCAGCCTGTCCTCAGACGGGTTTGGTCGCGATCATGTTGGCCATCTCATGGCCGTGGAGCTTGAGCACTGCTCCCTTCTCTGCCACGTCCAGCCCGACCGCTCGCATCTGCGCTGGCAGGTCGATAGCAGTATAGCCCAACCGCCAGTCCTCGTGGAACCAGCGGTAGCTCAGCCACGCCCCGAACTGCGAACGCACGTCCTGTCCGATCGGCGCGCCGGTATTTAGGTCGAGCGGGAAGAAGGTCCCGCCCGGCCGCAGCACGCGCGCCACCTCGCTGAGTATGCGGCGCGTCGCCGTGTCCGAGATCTCGTGGAACAGCCCACTAGCGGTGACCATGTCGAAATGGCCGTCGGGAAAGCGCAGCGCCTCAGCCGACTGCTGCGAAAAATGCAGCGGTCGTCCGAATTCCGAGGCCTCCATATGCGCAAAACGGAGCATCGGTGCGCTGGTGTCGACACCCCAGATCTCCGCCGCCGGGAACCTTTTGTGCATCGCCGAGACGATCTGACCGGTTCCACAGCCCAAATCGAGCGTGCGCATCACCCGTCCGTCGGCCGGGACCGGTGCGACCGACACCAAGCTCTCATGGGTTTCGTTCTGAAAGTTGTGCCCGCTGGACAGCCCAGTGATTGCATGGCGGAAGACCGCACCGGCAAAGGGGTCGCCCACATAGCCGCCTGGCTGCATATGCAGTTCATGGCGCGCATAATCGGGCACCTTAAAATCCGGGTCCAGCGTCAGCGATCCCGGGCCCCGCGCCATCGCCTTGTCCATCGCCGCGATATGATAGGGTTCGTCCGCGGCGTAGGCGTCACGGACCACCGTCATCTTCAGGCGCTCGGTATCGAGATAGGTCTTGTGGCGCAGAGCGATGCTCGGATCTGGACCGAGCAGCGCCACCGCCTGCGCCATCGGCATCGGCTTGGCCGGATCAATCCCTTGCGCCTTGATCCGGGCAAGCGCACTGCGCTCGGCGGCGGGCGCTTGGACGGTCTCGTTGTAATTCTCTAGGCCCCAGAGGAAATCGAGCCGGGCCTCCGCATCCGCGCTCGGCATGCGGCGGAAGGTGCCGATCGCACCGCGGTCGATCGGTGCAGCCACCTTGGCGGCCTTCGCCCCCGCCAGCGGTAGGGCCAAGGCACCGGCTGCGGACCCGGCCAATACGGTGCGTCGATCGAGCATTGGAATATCCCGGATCAGGAGGGGTCGAAGCGCAGCGACTCGTGATAAATCACCCCGTCGCGGCGCAGAAACGGATCGTAAATCGCCTTCACGAATTGGTCGCGGTCGCGCTGCCAAGCGGCTGCCTGCTCGGGCGAGGGAATGAACGTCTCGATCGCCTCCAGCGTCACCGGCCGGCGCGAGGACAGTAGCGCCTCGAGCACCTTCTGCCGGCGGCGCAGCGACCAGAGTTCGGTCGCCATTACCATGAACGCGGAATACATGTTGTCTGCGTGCTGGTCCCCGAGGAACACCGCCCGATCGATGTCGGAGGGATGGGCCTGAGTGGTATAGCCCTTTTTAGGATCGACGCCGCCGTCACTACTCATGTCGCGCTCCTCTGAACCACAACGAAGTGTCGCACCTTATCGAAGTCGATGGCAAATCGTCCTCGCCCATTCCACCGTAGTGCGGTTGTTGTTCGGCGCGAAATTGACATGCCACGGCGCTCCCCCATCCTGCACCGATCAGATCACGCCGCGACGGGGATAGCGATATGGCAGGGCATTTCCGAGACATTTGGGCTGCGCGCCTTTTGACGTTCCTTGCGGCGTTCGCGATCGCCCTACCGGCTTCCGCAGCGATCCCGGCAGCACCAGCGCCGACCCCGGTCGGCACGCTCGCGGCCACCGGTCCGGGCGCCTGCGCGGCGTTGATCCCACAGGATTTCTCGACGCTGGCGGGCGCCCCCACCAAGGTCTTCAAGGCGATGATTCGGCCGGCCACTGCCGACACTCCGGAACTGTGCCTGGTCGACGGCTATGTCTCGCCGACGGTCGGCTTCCGGCTGTGGCTGCCGACGGCGACCTGGAACGGCAAGTTCGCGCAGAACGGCTGCGGCGGACGCTGCCAGGACATTCCCAACGAGCGCTGCGAGATCGTGGTCGCCCGCAGTTACGCCTGCCTCGCTGCAGACATGGGCCATAAGTCGAGCGTGTTTGACGACATCTGGGCGATCAACAACGTGCAGGGCGAAATCGACTTTGGTTTCCGCGCAACGCACGTCGTGGCGATCGCCGGCAAGGCGGTGATCGCCGCTTTTTACGGCCGGCCGCCACGGCTCTCCTATTTCTTCGGCAATTCGACGGGTGGTCGCCAGGCGCTGGTCGAGGCGCAACGCTTCCCGGCCGATTTTGACGGGATCATCAGCGCCGATCCTGCACTCGGTGGCGTCGGCGTCGATCAGAATGCGATGCGGAGCGGGTCCGACCTGATCACCGCGGCGCTCTATCGCGACGGCAAGGCGATCCTCACTCCCGCCGACCTGCTGCGGATCAACGCGCACGTGATCGCGCGCTGCGACAAGGCCGATGGCCTCGCCGATGGCATCATCACCGATCCCCGCGCATGCGACCCCGATCTCGCCGCACTGGGGCTGAGCGCGGGCCAGATCGCGGGCGTCACCGCCATGTATCGCAGCGGCCGTCTGCCCGGTTCCGAGCGGCAGTGGATAGGTTCCTACATCACCGAAGACGGGCGCCTTCCCGCCGAGGTCCGCGGCCAGGCCAATCGCGCCTTTTCCGGCTATGGCTGGCTGTTCGGCGATGGCTCCAACCCCGATCTGCGCGCGTTCAAGGCGCGCGGCGGTAAACTGATCCTCTATCATGGGCTCTCCGACGAGGCGACGTCGCCGCTCGCCACCACCGACTATTTCGAGACAATGCAGCGGACCGTCGGCGGCCCGGCGGTCGCGGCTTCCTTCACCCGGCTCTACCTGATCCCGGGCAAGAGCCACATCCCGCTCAACGGCGCGGCCGAGACGATCGACTATCTGAGCTATCTCGAGGCGTGGGTCGAACGCGGCCAAGCACCGGGCGTGCTGCTTGCGCGGCATTTGAAGGTGCAGACGGTGGTCGGCGGTCCGGTCAATGCCGCGGCCGATCTGGTGCCGGGCAACACCGCCTTCAGCCGCCCGGTCTATCCCTATCCGGCGCAGGCGCACTATCTCGGTCGGGGCGATCCCAATTCCGCGGACAGCTTCGGCCCGGTCATGCCGCGGGCAGCGCGCTGAGAGGCAAACCCAGGACTGCCCCCTTCCGGACGCGTTTCGCGTGCCTCCCACACGCCCTTTCGCACTCCGTTCAGGCGTATGCTCGGTTGCCGAGTTCACCGCGGGGTCAGCATGACTGTACCTGCGTCCGTTCTGTCAGCTGCACCCCATCTATCAGCGGACTGGACCGCCTCTCCTTTCGGAGGCGGCTAGTCTAAGCCTCCGGGATGGCCGGCAGCGGCGTGCTCGGAGACAGTGGCGGGCGGCGCAAGTGCCAGGAGGTCGCCTGCTGATAGGCGTCAGCGAGCGCAAGAATTTGCGCCTCGCCAAACCGGCGACCGACGATGCACAGCCCGACCGGCAATCCCAGGCGATCAAATCCACATGGGATCGACAGACCGGGTAAGCCCAGCACGTTGAGCAGGCCGGCGTCGAACGCCGAATCTGACCCGCGCGCGCCGTTGGGATCCGGCTTTGGATTGTTGACCAGCAAAGGCGCGGTCGCGTGCAGCGTCGGGAATAGCATCAGATCGATAGTCGAAAAACTGTCGTCGACGGTGCGGCGCAGACGGCGCATCTCCCATTCGGCATCGATGAAATCGGCCGCCTTGGCGTCGGCCAACGAATCCAGCGTAGCGCGATCGGTCTCGCTGTAGAGATAGCGGTGGGCGGCCAGGCTCTCTCGGTACACGGCGTAGGTCTCGCCGAACGGCATCAAGGCCATTGCCTTACCACCATCGGGCAATGGGGCCTCGCCGATCGGTGCCGCGACCAGCCCGGAGATCACTGCGATCGCCGCCTCGACCGCCGCAGCCACCCCCGGCTCCAGCCGGTCGAAATGGCCGAGCAGCCGCGCGACCCGCAAACCGCGCACCGGCTGGCCGAGCGCGGCGGGATAATCGTCGACTGGATGGTCCTCGCTAGTGATGTCGAGCCGGTCATAGCCCGCCATGACGTGCAGAAGTAGCGCGGCGTCCCCGACGGTGCGGGTGATCGGCCCGATCGTGTCGAGCGACGGCGACAGTGGCAGCGTGCCGCGATTGGGGACCAGTCCGCTGGTCGGCTTGAGCCCGACCGTGCCGCACCAGGCAGCCGGGTTGCGGATCGAGCCGCCAGTGTCGGTGCCGATCGCGGCATGGACAAGTCCCGCCGCCACCGCCGCGCACGATCCCGACGACGAGCCGCCAGTGCCCCGCGACAGCATCCACGGATTGCGGACCCGGCCGTAATAGCCCTGGTGGCCATCGCTCATCGCGAGTTCGTTGAGATTATTCTTACCGATGATAATCGCGCCCGCCGAGCGCAACCGGGCGATCGACGGTGAATCCTCGGCGGGCACGCGCATCTGGAATGCCGGCGACCCACCGGTGGTGCGTTCGCCGCCAGTGTCGATATTGTCCTTGATAGACAGGATCACGCCGTGCAGCGGCCCGCGCACTTTACCCTGGCGCTGTTCTGCGTCGAGCGCCGCCGCCTCCGCCCGAGCGCGCTCGGGAAAGACCGAGAGGAAGGCGTTGAGCTTGGGCTGATAGGAGGCGATACGCCCAAGCGCAGTCTCGACCATCTGGCCGGCCGTGGCCTGCCCGTCGCGTATCTGTCGCGCCGCCTCGCCGAGCGAAGGCCACACCGTGGTCTCCGTTGCGCTCCGCGCGAACGCCTGGGCCGGCAAGGCAGCGGCAAGCACCGTGGCCGCCAACCCCTGCCCGAACTCGCGCCGATCCCGCCGCATATGCAGTCTCCCCAAAGGCCTGGCGAGTGTCCCCGCTACCCCCGTTGTGCGACATTTGGACGTCCGGAAACCAGCGCAAACGCTGATCACCCGTCTGGCGGTTGTCGACCCAGAAGCATCAGAATCGAAATAGGCGTCGGGGCGCTTGTCCTTCACCCAGACGACGCCGTATCGATCGCCGATGCCAAGCCCCTCCGAACAGGTCAGCCTGAACCTGGCGCAAGCGCGCGATCTGCGCGCGAACGGGCGCTCCTATCGTGAAATCGGCCAGCAGCTCGCGCTCACCACCGGACAGCTCGCGCACATTCGGCGCACGCTTAAGCGGGAGAAAGCCGCACGGACTAGGCTGCGTACGGCGCAATCGGGCGCGGACGAACGCGATCTTCCGGTCAGCCAGTCGGTCCTACCGGCCGGCCTGAGGCAGATGCTGACGGCGTCGGGATTACGGACGCTCGGCGATCTGGCCGACCGGCTGGCCGATCCCGACCTGCCCGGACTGGAAGCGATGCCAGGCATCGGTCCGCATCGCGCACGCCTGGTAGACCGGGTACTGGACCATTACGGCCTGCGATCCGGCCCGAGCGACCTGCGAGCTGAAATTGAACGCCTCTTTCCCGACTTGCGCGAGCCCAACCATGCAAACTGACGCCCTATCGAAGGATCTCGCAGCGTGCGGCTCGCCAGAGACCCTCCTTGCCGCCATCCTGAAGCATCACCCGGACCTGCAAGTCCCGGTCCAGGTCGAGATGGTTGCCCTCCGGGTCGGCATCGTCGAATTTCGAGTTTCCGAGATCGAAGGCGTAACCAGCGCGCTGAGCACCGATATCGGCAAGACCACCGGGATCATTTTGTGTGCGGCAGGACTGTCGGCCCAACGCCGACGCTTCGCCATCGCGCATCAGCTCGGACATTTCCTCCTCGCCGCCCAGCGGGGCGATCGGCAGTGCTCTGCCCGAGATCTCGGTGAGAACCGCCGCGACACCCCGCATCGCAAGGAGGAGATGCAGGCGAACCGCTTCGCCGCCGGCCTACTGATGCCCAAGCCGTCGTTCGTCTCCTTTCTCGCCGGCCTCGGCAAACCGAACGTCGCGCACCTGCCGACAATCGCCACGACCTATGACGTCACCCTCGAAGCGGCTGCCAGCCGCTACGCCGATCTGACACAGGCGACGTGTGCGCTGATTTTCGTCAAGGCCGGCGTGGTACGCTTCGCGCGGCCTTCGCGATCCTTTCCGCCCCTCTCGATCCGTCCGGGAGATCCTACAGCGATACCCTCGGTCAAGGCCAAGGAAAAACCGGTTTGGATGCCGGCGGAAATACGGGATTGGATCGTAACATCGCGTGAGGCCCGTCCGCCCAAGCTCATGATGCAGGTCCTCGGCAAGGACGCCGGCGTTCAGCTGGTGATGCTGTTCGTGAACGGTGCGGCCGAACGGCGGGCGGACGAGGAGGCCGAGAAATTCGCCACCGAACGGCCGAAATTCGGCGATGGCCGTCGTGGATAGGCTCGCCGATCTGGTCGACTCTCCAGCTCACTCCACACACAGGATTTCCGTTTATGCCCATCAAGCCACCGATCGGCCGCGACACCAGATTGTGTATGTCACTATCCGCCCGGCCGGGCAATTTCGGCTCGCGTTTCCACAACCGGCTGTATGAACTCACGGGACTCGATTTCGTCTATAAGGCCTTTTGTACGACCGATCTGCCGGCCGCGATCGGCGGCATTCGCGCACTCGATATCCGCGGCTGCGCCATCTCGATGCCGTTCAAGGAAGCGGTCATTCCGCTGCTCGACGGGCTCGCGCCCTCCGCGGCAGCGATCGACAGCGTCAACACCATCGTCAACGACTCCGGCGTGCTTACCGGGCACAATACCGATTATGCGGCAGTCGCCCGTCTGATCGGCGATATCGATCCCACGACCCGGTTCGTGCTGCGCGGGTCGGGCGGCATGGCCAAGGCGGTGGCCGCCGCGCTGCGCGATGCGGGCTTCCGCGACGGGACGATCGTTTCGCGCAACCGGACCAGCGGCGAAGACTTGGCGGAACCGTACGGCTTCCGTTGGAGCGCGGAACTGACGGAAAGCGCGCCGTTGCTAATCAATGTCACCCCGCTCGGTATGACCGGCGCCGACGCCGACGTGCTTGCGTTTCCGCTCGCCCTGATCGCCACGAGCCGCATCGCCTTCGAGGTCGTCCAATATCCGCCCGAAACTCCGTTCCTGCACGCCGCGGCCGACGCCGGTCTGCGCCGCATTACCGGCACGCAGGTGGCTACGCTCCAGGCGCTCGACCAGTTCAGCCTCTATACCGGCATGCATCCGTCCCCGGATCAGGTGGCAGAAGCCGCCGCCTTCGCCCGCGCGCAGGGCTGATCGCATCGCGCGAAGTACGGCGAGCGCTCAGTGCATGGCTGGGTCGTGGACGCCGATACCCGTCTCGGAGCGTAGCCGCTGTTCCGGATAACCGGCCTTATCGATCGCGGCGCGGGGTGAGCGGTCGAGCGTCGAGATCAGCCAGATCGCCAGGAAGCCGGTCGGGACCGAGAAGAGCGCGGGCGAACTGTACGGAAAGATCGCCTGATCAAATCCGAACACGGCAATCCAGATGACCGGTGAAACGATGGTTAGGGCGAGCGCGGCCAGCAGTCCGATGGCGCCGCCCCACGCCGCGCCATTGGTCGTGCAGCCCTTCCACAGCAATGACATCACCAGCACCGGAAAGTTACCCGACGCCGCCAACGCGAAAGCCAGGCTGACCATAAACGCGACGTTCTGCTTCTGGAAGACGATGCCGAGCACGATCGCCGCGATGCCAAGCAGAATCGTCGTAATCCGCGATACACGCAGCTCCTTGGTCGGATCGGCGTCTCCCTTATGGAACACGCTGGCATAGACGTCATGCGAGATCGCCGAGGCCGCTGACAGCGTAAGCCCCGCAACCACCGCCAGGATCGTCGCGAAGGCCACGGCGGAGATGAAGCCGAGAAATAGGTTCCCCCCGATTGCGTGGGCGAGGTGCATGACCGCCATGTTATTGCCGCCGCGCAAGGCCCCGGCCACATCGACATAGGCCGGATTGAACGAGATCAGGACGATCGCGCCGAACCCCAGGATGAAGGTCAGCGCATAAAAATAGCCAATCCACACCGTTGCCCACAGGATCGACTTGCGTGCCTCGCGGGCATTGGGGACGGTGAAGAAGCGCATCAGGATATGCGGCAGCCCGGCCGTGCCCAGCATCAGCGCAAAACCGAACGACAGCGCCGAGATCGGATCCTTGATGAACCCGCCTGGCCCCATGATCGCCCGCCCCTTGGCGGCGGCAGCAGCGGGCGACAGGCCACCCTCAAGAGCCAGCCTGGTCTTGACCGCGATGGCACGCGCGAACAGCGTCTCGAACGAGAAGCCGACCTGCGCCATTACTCCAACAACCAGGAAGGTCGCACCGCACAGCAGCATCACAGCCTTGATGATCTGCACCCACGAGGTTGCGCGCATCCCACCGAACAGGACATAGACCATCATCAAACCGCCTACGACCGTGATTGCGTAGAGATAAGGAAGTCCGAACAGCAGTTGGACCAACTGCCCCGCACCGACCATCTGTGCGATCAGGTAGAAGGCGACGACGAACAAGGTGCTGACCGCCGAGAAGCTGCGCACCGGCCCCTGCAGAAAGCGGTAGGAGGCGACGTCGGCGAAGGTAAATCGACCCAGGTTGCGGAGCTTCTCCGCGACCAGGAACAGCACGATCGGCCAGCCGACGAGAAAGCCGATCGCGTAAATCAGTCCATCATAGCCGTCGTTGAAAATCTGCGAGGTGATCCCAAGGAACGACGCCGCCGAGCAATAATCGCCGGCCATCGCCAGCCCGTTCTGAAAGCCTGTGATCCCGCCGCCGGTGTAGAAATCGGAGACGGTGCGCGTCCGCCGCGCGGCGACCCCGGTGATCCACAAGGTGATCCCGACGAACCCGGCGAACATCGCAATCGCGGTCCAATTGGTCGGCTGCCGCTGCATCGCGCCCACGATCGCCGCATTCGCGCCAGTCGCCCAACCGAGCAGGGTGAGCAGGCCCGCGCCGCGCCACAGATTGCGCGTCATCGCACGCTCGCGAGCAAGGCAGCCAGGCGCTGGTCATAGTCGCCATTAGCGCGCCGGACATAGACGGCGCAGATCACCACCGTGCCGACCAGCATTACCGCGCCCAGCACCACCGCGAGGCTGATCGCACCACCGCCGATCGGCCGCGCCATCAATGGCTTGTCGAACGCGATCAGCGATATAAAGCTGCTGTAGACGATCACTGTGATCGCGGTCAGCGTCCAGGAAAAACGCTGCCGGTCGCGCACTAGCGCGGCATAGCGAGGATCGGCGAATATCCGCGCTTCGAGCGCGCTGTCGGGCGTGGCGGGCGTCTGCATGACGCTATCATCGACGAGGAGATAGGCAATGGCAACTTCGGCCGATCAGCCTGCATTGCTCTGGAGCCGCCGCCGCACGATCGCTTCCGGCATCTCGGCAGCGATGTACTGCAGCAGGCCTTCCCGGATATCGCACCGCAGGTCGAACGCGATCGAGGCATCCTGTGCGGTCATCAGCACCCGCAACTCCATCGCATCGACTTTCATATCGGTAACCTGCAGGTTCCAAAATCTTTTGTCCCACCGCGGGTTTGCGGCCACGAGCACTTCTGCCCTGGAGCGCAGACGGGCGACATCCGCGGTGGGATCGACGTAGAGAAATATCGAGCCGAGCAATTGCGCATTGGAGCGCGTCCAATTCTCGAAGCTTTCTTCCAAGAACTTGCTGACCGGGACCACCAGTCGGCGGTCATCCCAGATCCGGACCACGACGTAGGTCAAGCGGATTTCCTCGATGCGGCCCCATTCGCCGCCGATGATGACAACGTCGTCGAGCCGGATCGGTTCGGTGAAAGCGAGTTGGACGCCGGCGATCAAGTTCTTCAGCGCAGGCTGCGCCGCGGCACCGACCGCCAGCCCCGCTAACCCTGCCGACGCCATCAACGTCACTCCGACGCTGCGGATCGCGGGGATGCTCAGCAGCATCATCGCGAGCGTGACGAACACGACGCAGATTATAGCAATCCGTGTCAGGATCGCGATTCGCGTTCGTTTGCGGCGCGCGCGCAGATTATCCGCCACACTAATATCGTTGCGCAAGTCGACGATCCCGTTTGCGGCCCGGATGACCGCGATCACCATCCAGCCGATCAGACCGGGGACAGCGAAGCCTGCGGCCTGCTGCCACAATGTCGCGGCCCAAGGTGCGAGCGCGATCGAGCGCTCCGCGACGCTCAGACCGATCGCCACGAATATCCAGCGCAGCGGCCTTGCGATATGCTCGATCACGAGATCGTCGACCCGGTTAACCGTTCGGACCGTCACGCGTCGCAGCAAGATCATGCCCATGCGGTGCACCACTAAGGCAACCAAAATGGCGCAACCCGCGATTGATGTTCCGAACAGGAGTTCCGCCACGCCCGGCGGAAATTCCAAAATCTTCATGAAATCTCCTGTCTAGCGTTCCAGACGTAACAACCCTCGAGCGTCATGGTTCAGACCATTCGATAAGCGGCAAGCCCGCGCGAGATGCCTTACCGAGCCGACCACCTGATCCGCATTCGAATGGAATGCGTAAATCATGGAATTTCTCACACTCAGCGTGACCACCGCGGCAAAGGCAGATCGCGATCGCGCATGTATACAATTCGCTCAAAGCTTCCCTGGCCCATTTTGAGGGGCGCGCGGAGCATCTGCAGATCCACCCCGCCGATCCGATGGGGTCGACGAAGCTGCGCGAAATAGTTTGCTGGTGGTCAACGAGAATGCCAGCGTGGGGTATTCGGCAAGAACATCGACACCTATTAGCGTTTAGAAGACGTCGCAGTCCGCGGTCGTCCTCTGTCGATCCGCAGGAGCGAAAGCGAAGGACCGGTGGGTCGCCAGGAGGCTGCGACGATCCGCTTCGACTGGCTGCCCGCACTGGCATGAACGCAGTAACGAACGGCCTTGCCCCTCCCCAGCCCTGGACGCCCGCTTGCCAGCGCCCTGCCGGCACTCTTGCGCCTCGGCTTTACCCGGAGCTTATGGTCGATCGGGACGATCGCGCAAAAGCGACTCCAGGTCGCCGAGATCGCTCACCGCGTCCGCCAACCGCGATTCCAACGTGCGAAAAGCCGCCAGTACCATCTTTCCGGTGTCCGTTAGCCGCGCGCCTTTGTCGCTACCACCTCCACCCCTGGCGTCGACCAGTCGATCCCGCCAGCAGCGGTTCATGCTGTCGACCAGCAGCCAGGTTTTACGATAACTCATACCAAGCGCCCGACCGGCGGCCGAAATCGATCCTTCGCGCGCGATCGCCTCAAGCAAATCGGCCTTGCCGGGCCCCATCGCCGGCTCGTCACCGCAATAAACCTGCGCCTTCAGCTTGAGCAGACCGATCCGCATCTACTTGCCGATCCGAAGGGCGTTCGTCTCGCACAGTCGTCTGGTAATCCGGTTGCGCGCGGTATCGGTCATGTCGGCCTCCTCAAGAAGGCCGACATACGTCACGCCGACCGCACGAACAAACCGAGCCGCGATCAGCGCGAATTCATCCAGCGCCCGGGGCCGCTCCTTCAGCGCGACGGTGCGCGCCCTCGATCGCGCGGTGAGACCGAGTCCGGACTGCGACCCACCGACAATTGCCCGGCTCAAAATTCTTGGAGCATTCGATGCGGCTCAGCATCCGCCCGACCGGACGTTCCCCCATGTCGGCCAGGAAGGCCTCGAAATCCGCCACCCAGTCCGCGCAGACGCGGACGCCGCGTGCGCCGAAATCCCGATAGCGCGGCGAATCGGGATTGGCGCATAGCGTATTGATCTCCTGCCACGCGCGATAGGTCGGATCATGACGTTTTTTCGCGCGACGACCGTGTTTGAGCAGCCGCGCCGCGCAGATTTCCCGGTGAAGACATCCGCAACTCTGCGTCTTGCCAGCGCGCACCGCCGTCCCGTCAGCGGTCGTTTCGGCGCCACAGTCGCAAAGAAATAGCCAATGGGCGTGGCTCCCGCTGCGGTGAGAGAAGTCGATCCCGACGAGCCGGCCGAAGCGCAGACCTGTCATGTCGATCCTGATCTTGCGTGCCATCCAAGCCCCGTACGCCGTCCTTTGCCCGAAGTCGGGCGATCGGGCTATATACGCCTGTATATGGCATTCGTTTCAAGAGCGAACCTGTTTCATCCGTCACGCCTCGCCGACCTGAAATCATCGGCTGGCGAAGTTTGATTGTAGCAATCAGAAAGCCATTCCCCCCAACCGCTGTTGCGCGAGTTCGGTGAAGGCTTGGAGGTTGGGCCGATCCTTACGGCCGCCCTGAAAGAGCAACGATATCGGCAGCGCGGGCGCCGGATCGGTCGCGAGTACGCGCCGCAGCCGTCCCGACGCGATATGCTCGGATACTTGGTAGGACAGCGTACGAACGATCCCTAGCCCCGCCACCGCGGCGGACACCGCCGCGTCGACGCTGTTAACCGACAAGCGTGGCACCCGCTGCGACCGGCGTCCCTCTGGGGCCCACCATCCGCGATACGGGCTGGTATCGTCCTCAATCGCGATCAGATCGTGATTGCGTAGATCGCTCGGCCGCGCGGGCTCGCCCTTCTGCTGCAGATAGGTCGGGCTGGCGGTCAGCACGCGGTGGACCTCACCGATCCGCATTATGTGCAGCGCACTGTCCGGCAGCTCCGCGATCCGCACGGCAATATCAATCCCTTCCTCGACCAAGCGGACCATCCGGTCGAGCAACAGCAGCCGAACCTGCAAATCGGGATAGCGCCCGATCAGTTCCACGACGATCGGCAGGATATGCAGACGCCCGAACATTACCGGCGCCGTCACGGTCAGCGTTCCCCGCGGCGCGCTGCCGGCGCGGGCCGTGTCGAACGCCTCATCGATCTCGGCAAGGCCGGCCCGACAACGATCGAGGAAGACGGCGCCCTCTTCGGTCAAACGTACCGTCCGCGTCGTGCGCATCAGCAGTTGCACGCCCAGGCTCGCCTCGAGCGCGGCAATCGTCCGCGTGACCGTGGTGGGTGACAGCCCGAGCCGCCGCCCGGCTTCCGCGAAGCTCGCATGCTCGGCGACGCCGATGAAGGTTCGAAGCGTCCGTAATCTGTCCATGGCGATTGCTAAGCCGATTTCACTATGATCGCAAATGGCAACGATGAAGTGCGATTTGGCCGGATTATCATCACCCGTGTTCTGATCGACAAGCCAACGACTCCCAGGCCCGTCGAAGGAGCAAGCAACATGAAGCTTTATCATTACCCGCTCTCGGGGCATGCGCATCGCGCGGCCCTGTTCTTATCACTCACGGGATTGCCGCACGAGTTGATCGAGGTCGACCTTGCGGCCGGCGCGCATAAGCGGCCCGAATTTCTGGCACTTAACGCTTTTGGCGAGGTGCCGGTGCTCGACGATGACGGGACGATCATCGCGGATTCGCTCGCCATCCTCGTTTATGTCGCGCGCAAGGTCGGCCCGTCGCACTGGCTACCGACCGAGCCGGTGGCCGAAGCACAGGTCCAGCGCTGGCTGTCGGTAGCTGCCGGCAAGATCGCTTATGGAGCTTGCGCGGCGCGCTTGATCACCGTGTTCGATGCGCCGTTCGACGCGAAGGAGGTGATCGGACGCGCCCATGCCACGCTTGCGGTGATCGACCAGACGCTGGGGGACAATCGGTGGATCGCCGGGACGGACGATGCCAGCATCGCCGATGTCGCGCTCTACAGTTATGTCGAGCGCGCGCCCGAAGGCAATGTTGACCTGTCCGGCTATGCGCGCACCCTCGGCTGGATACGCCAAATCGAGCAGCTTCCTGGCTTCATACCTTTCACCCGCACGCCGGCCGGCCTCGACGCCTGATCGGCCGAGGCATCCGTTTATTCGAGAGGCACCCGCCATGAGATTCGACTCCCTTCGCCTTGATCATATCGGCATACGGATCATCAACTTGGCCGTTGCCGAGGCATTTTATGCTAAGTTCGGCTTCATTCGCGATCCCGACGAGTTCGCGCCCAGCGTACAGGCGTGCGGCCTCGTCCATCCTACCGGACTTCGGATTCACCTGATCTACAATGGCCTGGCAGCGGGCGAAGGCAACGTACTGCTCGACTTCGCGATCATACGTCCCGGCTACACTCATGCCGCCTCCACCATCCAGAGCATGGATGCGTTGGTTGCGTGGTTCGATCGCGAGGGCATTCGGATATCGAGGGCCCGCTTGTCATGGGAGATGGCCGGCGCAATGTCTGTTTCGTCCGTGATCCCGATCTTAATGTATTGAGTTCAATGAAATCCTCATAGGCTGAGCTTGGCTTCATTCCCGTAATAATTGGCGGTGTGCAGTGCGCCGTGCGCCGCCCTTTCGACGCAACCGGCTGTCGCCCGACAGCCGGTTGCGTCGAAAGGCCATCGTGGCGGCGCGCCCCGCTTCATGCTCCACCTTGGCGATCAGCGCACAATCTCGGAGACATGGCCAGTGAACATCTTGGGGCGAACCGTTGTTATTTTAAGCTTTGCCGCGCTCACCTATTCGGTCGCGCAGACCGCGCCCGCCGCCGTCTTACCGGGAACGCTCGACCGACTGGTAACCGAAGATGCCATCCGCCAGCAGATCGCCCTCTATGGCCTGCTCGCGGACGGAGACGGTAAGAATCCGGCCAGCATCCGCCAACTCGCCGACAAGATCCTGGCGCCTGACGTAGTGACCGACATGGTCGACGCGCACGGCAAGAACATCCTCCATACCGTCGGCCGCGAAGCGGTGGTGAGTTCGACCCACGTGCGCGACACGCAGGGGCCGGTGGCCATTCGCCATAACTTCGTGTCGACCTATTTCGATGAGGTAACGCCAACGACCGCGAAAACCCGCTCGCTGATCCTGTTCGTCGCGCTGACCAAGGACGGGGTCGCGCCCAAATGCCTCACCGGCGGAAGCTGCGAGTCGCCGCTGAAAGGCGCAGGCTCCTATATCTATCACGACGAATGGCGCAAAACTGCCGACGGCTGGCAGAAGAGCCACGCCACCATCTACCCCGCGCAATGAGCGGCGCGATGACTGTCAAAACCATGTTGCTCGGCGCGATCGCGATCGTCGTCGGCGCCGATGTCGCTTATGCGGGGGTGCGCTCGACCGGGGCCGCGGGTCCCGCATTTCGCGACGCCGCCTGGGCACCCGAAATGATACCGCTCCCCACTGGTAGCGCGGCGATGGGATCCACCGAGGCAGAGGCGCCGCTGGCGTCCAATCCGAAGAGTGCCGCCATGGAACGCCCGCGGCACGTCGTGCGGTTGACCGGCTCGCTGGCAATGGCGCGATATCTCGTCACGATCGGCGACTATGAGCGCTTCATCCGAGCGACCGGGCATGCGGTGGCGCCAGGCTGCATGGTATTGCGCGCCGGCGTCTGGGCCCGTGACGAGCAGGCCTCGTTTCGGAGTACGGACTTTCCTACAAACGCGCGGAGCCCGGTGACGTGCGTGGATGCCGGCGATGCCGATGCCTATGCCGCTTGGCTCTCGCAGACGACCGGGCACCACTATCGCCTGCCGCGCGAGGCCGAACTTGAATATGCGATCCGCGCGGGCACCACCACTGTGCGCTGGTGGGGCGACGATACCAATGCCTTGTGCACGAAGCTCAACGGTGCCGATCGGGCGTTTGATTCCGCATATCCGGGCAATCGCGAAGCGTATCGCAACTGCAGCGACGGGTTCGTGCAGACCAGCCCGGTCGGTCATTTCCCGGCCAATCCGTGGGGGCTGTACGATATGTTGGGCAACGTCGAGCAATGGTCGAGCGACTGTTTCACCCCGACCTATGATGGCGCGCCGCAGGACATCTCCACCGCGATTCCCACAGGCGACTGCAGCCAGCGCCCGGTGCGTGGCGGCACCTTCCATAGCGGCCCAAACCTGTTCCGCGCCGCCGCGCGTGGGATGCTTCCGGCCGGAATGAAGGCCAGCAGTGTCGGCTTTCGCGTCGTTCGCGAAGACTGACAAGCGCAGCATGAGAGGGGATGCCGGTGTTCCGGCATCCCCTCTCCCCTATCAGAGCTTGAAGCGAACCCGTCCGCCGATCTGGCGTGGCTCCGCCCAGCCACCGGTAAAGGCGTAATAGGTGCCCGTGCCGTAATCCGGCGCGATCGAGCCACCGGTATATTGCTGGTTGTCGAACAGATTTTTGACGAACAGTTCGATCGTGTAGCGATCGTTGGAGATGCCACCGCGCAGATCGGCCTGGATACGGCCCTTGATATAGGCCGCGTTATAGGCGTCGACATATTCTTTGCCGCGGTAGAAACCGGACACGTTCGAGAAGAAGTTCCAGTCCCCGCCGATCGGGTGCGTGTACGCCACGACCGCCGAGCCGGAATAGGTCGGCACATAAGCAAACTGCCGGCCTGAGAAGTCGGTAGTGCCAAACTGCGACTTACCCGCCGTATTCACATATTGGCTGCGCTCGTTGTCGTTCCACGCGAACGACCCGTTGACGCTCAGGTCCTTGGTCAGATTATAACTGGCCTGGACTTCGATACCATGAATTTTGGACTTGCCGACGTTGGAGGTGGCAGTAACCGAATAGCCCAGTAACGGAATGAGCTGTTGAACACTGACTTGCTGATTATTCAGCACGCCGTAATAGCCGTTTATGTCAAAATATCCGCGCCCACCGGCAAAATTGCCCTTAAGGCCGATCTCGCCGATCTTGAGCTTTTGTTCCTGGTAGGTCTCGCCAGTCACTCCGAGAAGCTGCTGAACCTGGGCGAGCACGGCAGTTTGTCCCCGGTATTGGGCCAGCCCGGTGTTGAAGCCGCCGGGCGTATTGCCGGTCGAATAGGAGGCATAAATCTTGCGATGCCCACCCAGGTCATAATCGAGCGAGACGCGCGGACTGAACGATTTGAACGTCGCGGATTCGTGGACGGTTTCCACCTGCGTCGGGGTCTGGCTGCGGATCGATATGTCATCCCACTGATACCGCCCCTCCGCGCTGACCGTCAGCTTAGGGGTCAGCTTGAAATAGCCGCCACCGAAGATGCCGAAGGTGCGGGCGGTATCGGTGCCGATCGCCTGCGGAATCGCCAGATCGGTCCCCGAGGGTTGCTGCAGGAAATCGACGATCGCTTGCGATTGACTCTGCTGCCACAGGAAATTGCCGCCAAATGTCCAGCTCAGACGCCGTTCGGCATCCGAGGTGAGGCGAAGCTCTTGGCTAAAATCGCGCGAGGTGATCGTGTAGCTGTAGAAATATTTGGAATAGGGGAAGCTGGCCTGAACCGGCTGATCAATCCCGTCGGCAATCGCGAGCGTCTTATTGTCATGATAAGCAGTGATCGACTGAAGCTTCAAATAGTCGCTGATCCCCCAGGTCCCCACGATATCGCTGTTGATGACATAGCGTTGCTGGCCGACCTTAGCGTCGAAGCCGGCGCCCTTGATTAGCGGCGTACCCATAATCACCGCCGCCATGTTCGCCGGGATCGTGGTATTGACGTAGTTTACCGAATGCGATCGGTCCGGGATTTCGCCGCAGAACGTTGCTTGAGTCGCCCCTGGGAGAGTGCAATTGTCGAACGACGACCGGATGAACGCGGTGGCCGATGCACCATCACTATCCCGGAAGTAATTGGCATAGCCCTTGAATTCCAAATTGGATGCCGGAGTGAAATCGACGGTCGTTGAAATCGAGGTACGCGAAGTCTTGCCAAGCATCGACCCGTCATAATCGTTGCGGACATAGCCGCCATAATGCTGATCCATGCCGGTCACGCGGACGCCGAGCAAGCCGGGCACGACCGGACCGGCCACGCTGGCCTCCAGATCGCGTTCGTCCTGCTCCGCAACCAGCGCGCTGCCCTCGGCGGTCCAGTGATCGGGGATCGCCTTGGTGCGGTACGAGACCGCGCCGGTCATCGTCGAACGACCGAAATAGACGCTCTGGGGTCCGCGCAGTACCTCGACCTGCCCGATATCCAGGCCAGCCGGCACCTCGTTGCCGGAAACCGCGGCGCCATCAAGGAAGACGCTGGCACCCCCCACGTTCAAGCCACGAAAGACGAGTGAGCGCTGGGCGCCGCGATCGTTGCGCGCGTTGCCCGGCGTGTAATTGTTGAACTCCAGGCTGGGCACGAAATTGGCGAGTTCGGTTGTGCTGGTGATGTTGAGCTGTTGCAACTTGGCCGACGTGACTACCGATATCGCGAGCGGTACATCGACGAGTGCCTCGTTACGCCGACGGGCGGTGACCATGATTTCACCTCCCTCGGAGGCGTCTTTTTGCACCGCGGGCGCGCTAGTGGCGGTAGCCGTCGGCGCCCCCGAGCTCTCTTGGGCGAAGGCGGGGCCGGCGAAAAACGCGAGCGCCGTCAGCGCCGTCGTGGTGGCGAATAACGTACGATACCGAACATGCATATCTATCCCCTTAAACGGTGGTCCAATTGCTCAGAAATCAGCGTATGTTCCTCGGACGGCCACAATCCGACGTCACGACCGCCTCACAGCTGTTCGGACACCATCACTGCCTGCGGGCGCTTTTGCGCTCCGCCGCATTTTAGTACCGTAATGGCGACGTAGAATCGCTCGCGATTCAATAATCGCCCGCCTTTCGGGTAGTTAGCGGCCACGGACCATCGTCGTAGAGATGGGTATGATCGACGGAACCCAGTCCATGAGCGTGCGCAAAAGCGCCTCAACGATGCGACAGACACCCCTGCGTGGCACGGCTCCAGGCAGCGCCAAACTCGCCAAGCACGACACTCACCGCCGTGCCTCCCGTCGAGGACGGCAATGCGCATATACGTGTCGAAGATGACGACGACCTGGCGGGATGCCATCGTCCGGCGGTTAGGGGGCGACGGCGACCCAGTCGACTAACTGCCCGATGGCGAAGCGGCCGATGATATTCTTCGGTACCAGCCTTATGATCTGGTCGTCTTGGACATCGGCCTTCCTACGATGGATGAATTTGAGATCCTCCGCGCACCTCGGGTGCGCGGCAATCGCAGTCCCGTTGATGCTCACCGCCCGATCAGACATCGACGACCGGGTGACCGCTCTCGACGTCAGCGCTGACGATTCCCTGTCCAAGCCGTTCGATTTCGCGAGTTCGACGCACGCTGCCGGCTATTGTTGCTGCGTTCACAGCAAGGCAGCTCGGGCCAGACCACGGTCGGCCCGCTGGTGTTCGATCACAATGCCAAGCGTGCCGGCCGAGCTAGCCGTTCGACCTCAAGTTCCAGGAATTCCTGCGCTTCATACTCAGCCGCGTAGGCCAGGATATCATTCGGTACGATGGCAAATGGCTGCCGCTGACCGCCGCCACGATCCACACCGCGCGCCAAACTGGATGCGGTGATCTCCCAGTCGCACCGCCGATCGTGACCAGGCCCGCCGCGAAAGAGTAGACCGACGACGCATCGGGCGAGTGAACGGCGGGCCGATGGTTCGCCTGCCACCGGGTAGTTGCTCCTTCACGAACCAAAGGGCGGGTCGGGGCGGTAACGCCCCGACCCGCCCTTTGCCTGACCGCATCAGGCGCCAAAGGCTCCGTCGATCGTGTGCATCGCCCCGGTCACGAAACTGGCTTCCGGCCCCGCCAGCCACGCCACCATGCCCGCCACTTCTTCCGGCCGGCCATGACGCTTGATTGCCATGAAGCTGTGCATCAGCTCTTTCATAGGCCCGTCCGCCGGGTTGGCGTCGGTATCGATCGGTCCAGGTTGCACGATATTGATCGTAATACCGCGCGGTCCAAAATCCCGTGCCAGACCCCGCGCCATGCCCTGCAGGGCTGATTTGCTCAGCGCATAGGAGGCCATGCCCGGAAGCGGCATCCGATCCCCGTTCACCGAGCCGATAACGATAATCCGTCCGCCTTCCGGCATCTGCCGCGCCGCCTCGACCGACGCGTGATAGGGAGCGTGGATGTTGACCCGAAACAGCCGATCGATTTCGTCCGGGTCCTGTTCCAGCGCATCGCCGAAGAGGGCAAAGCCGGAATTCACTACCAGCACGTCCAATGGCCCGCTGTCGCGCACCCGCGCGATCACGGCGTCCCGATCGCCGCTGTCGGTCTGTACGGCCGTGCTGCCGGTCTCGACTGCCAGCTGCTGCGCCGCCTCACGCGACCCGGCATAGGTAAAGGTGACTACCGAACCTTCACCTGCGAAGCGCCGCACGATTGCGGCGCCGATCCCTCGGCTGCCGCCAAGTATCAGAACGGACTTTCCTTGAAACGCGGCCATCGGGCCCTCCTTGAGATTTAATGTAGGAACTGCTACATAAATGTTCTAATAGTCGTCGGGTCAAGGATTTTTGTAACTATGCCTACAAATATCTCTCGTTCGCGAGGTCGTCCCCGGCGCTTCGATCCCGACGAGGCAGTCGCCACCGCCCAACAGCTCTTCCGTGCGCGCGGCTACGACGCTGTCAGCGTCTCCGACGTTACCGCAGCGCTTGGCATCAACCCACCCAGTTTCTACGCCGCCTTCGGCAACAAGGCGGGTCTCTACGCCCGCATTCTCGATCGCTGGGTCAACACCGAGGCCATTCCCTTTGCCGACATTCTGCGCTCTGATCGCACCGTGGCGACCTGCCTGGCGGCCTTGCTGGAGGAGGCCGCCAGACGCTATGCCGCGGGGCCTGCTGGCGGTTGCCTGGTGCTGGAGGGCACCCGCTGCACTGATCGAGCGGCGCGCGAAGCGGCCCTTGCCTTCAACCTCGCCGCGGAGGAGGTGATCCGCCACTATGTCGCAGCCCGCCACCCGGAGGATGCGGAGCGTGTAACGGACTTCGTCAGCACCACCATGTCCGGGCTCTCCGCCAAGGCCCGCAACGGACACGATCTGGACCAACTCCTCGCCACCGCGCGCCTCGCCGGCCTGGCGCTCGGGCAGGTTCTTTCCGCCTGAACGCTGCGACAGCTCGTCTCATCGCCGAGGCGATGGGCAAAGAAATCACACCAAGGGCCTTTCACCGTCAGGCCCGTGTGACCAACTTCGCTTGGAACGTCATCCAACCGCACGTGAACGGCGCGCCCTCCAATGCGTGAGGGGCATCGGCCACATATCGAAGGAAAGTCCATGTCTGTACGCGCCATGAAGATCGGGAACCCGACTACGCTCGACAGCCTGACAGCGGTCGACTTACCCGATATCGGCATGCCCGGCCCGGGCGAGATCGCTGTCCGCCTGTACGCCAGTTCACTCAACTATCACGACTATTTGGTGGTGAACGGTGACATTCCAGTAGGTTCAGGGCGCATACCGATGTCCGACGGCGCGGGCGAGGTCAGTGCGGTGGGGGCCGGGGTGACAGAGTTCGCAGTCGGCGATCCCGTCGTCTCAACGTTTCACACATGCTGGCCGGCAGGCCAATTGACGATCGCCGGTTTCGGATTGGTGCCTGGCGACGGCATCGATGGCTACGCCCGACAGGCTGTCATCAGCCCGGCCGAGTGGTTCACACGAATCCCGAAGGGCTATAGCCATCAGGAGGCCGCGACCCTCACCTGCGCAGGTGTGACGGCATGGCGCGCTCTGGCTACCGATGGCCCGACGATCGCAGGCCAGACCGTACTCGTGCAAGGGTCGGGTGGCGTATCGATCTTCGCCTTGCAATTCGCCAAGGCGATGGGGGCTACCGTGATCGCCACGTCCTCGTCGGACGAGAAGCTCGAGCGGCTGAAAGCAATGGGCGCCGATCACATCATCAACTACAAGACGACACCCGATTGGGGCGAGGTCGCCTTCAAACTGACCGGGGGCGTCGATCACGTCGTCGAGATCGGCGGACCGGGCACGCTGCCGCAGTCGATCGAAGCGATCGGCATCAACGGGCACATCGCGCTAATCGGCGTGCTGACCGGCTTCTCGGGCGAGATACCAACCGGCAAATTGATGGGCAAACAGGGGCGGCTTCAGGGCATCACCGTGGGGTCGCGCCGCGACCAGCTCGACATGGTGGCAGCGATCGACGCCAACGGTATTCGGCCGGTCATCGATCGCAGCTTTCCGCTCGAGGACCTCTCCGCCGCATTCCGCCATCAGGAAAGCGCGAAGCATTTCGGCAAAATCGTCGTCGCGATCCCGTGATGCGGACTCACGCAGCGCTGCCGGGGGGGGCGATAGGTCACAGCGACCTATCGCCCCCCCGCATTGGTCTCTAGGCCGGTTGCGGTTCCGCCCGCAGTGCCGACATCACTTGCCCAATCAGCGCCTTGCGCTTGGCCTCCAGCTTTTCGGTCATGGCGGCATCCGGCTGATAGCCGTCTACCTTGGCCATATCGATTCCGGAGTCGGTGAGCACAGCCTCGACCACCGCCAAGCGGTCAGTCAGCACCCATAATTCTCGAGTAAGAGCGATCAACGCCTGTCCGAGGTCGTCGATCTGATCGACACCGAGGATCCGGCGCGATGCCGTCCGGTCACCGCCGCTCATGCCGGTTTCCGCCCGCGCACGAGATAGGGCTGATTGCGCGGCTGCAGCGCATAGGCCTCGACGTCGACGAAGCCGGCCGCCCGCGCCATCGGCGCCAGATCCAGCGCGGCTGTGGATCGCCAGAACGGCTCGCCGCCCCATTTCGCCAACCAATCGATGCGCCATGCCGTCATCTTGTCGAGTTCATAGGTGCGCGCCACATCCGACATAAGCAGGTCTCCTCCAGGTTTGAGCACACGAAAGGCCTCGCGGAAGAACGCTTCGATGATGCGCGGCGGTATTTCGTGATGGATCGCATAAGAGGTAACCAAGTCGAAACTGTCGTCGGCAAACCCGGTGTCTTCTCCGACGCCGACGAACAACTGCCAAGTCAGTCCAGCTTCATTGGCGACCCGCCGCGCCTGCTCCAACATTCGCGGAGAAGGGTCGATCCCGTAGATTTCGGCCTCGGGAAAAATCTGGGAGATCGCAACTGTGTGATGACCAGACGAGGTGCCGATCTCGAGAATCTTGTCGTAATGGTCGCGCGGCGCCTCCCGCAGCATCCGCCGGCGATCCTCATACGGGTCGCCCGGGAACACCTTGGCTACATATTTCTTGTGGACCAATTCGCCATGGACGAAGCCGTTATAGTCGCCGGCATCCCAGCCGCCCCGGGTCCGATGGAACCACACATCGGACCAATAGTCCGGGGCGACGAAGCCGGAACGATAATCGATCGTGGTCGGACCGCCCGCAAGCGCGTCGAGCGCCGGCACCAGATCGTCGCGAATCTCCTCAAACGCTTCCTCCGCCGCGCGCCCGTGGTTACGCGCGCACCAGTCGCCCAGCAGCGCCCGCACCCGAAAGGATGTCGACCTCGCCAAGGCTGCATTGATGACGTCGTGCCGCTCGCTCATCGATTCAGGCAGCGTCGCTGCGGTAATGTCGTGTGAGCGAAGCTCGTTTTCCGCCGCGATCTGCAACACGCTAGCTGCAAGCCGCGCGTCAACTTCGAAATCCATCAGCGCACGACCACGCTGGGCAAGGGCAAAATGCATAGGGTTCCTCGATTGGTTGGACCTAACTGAGTCGGAATATGAAGTGCCTGTTTTCCCTCGGGAAGAACCGAATTTTTTCTTATCGCGTGGCAATAATCGAGCCTCAGCGTGCGGCACCGCAGCCGACGATCCAAATTTACCACCATGCGAGCAGTTTAAATTTGCCGATGTTTGTGACGGAACGAATACGACAGTTGATCGCGATCGCTGATCGAAGACGGCGAGAAAGCTCCAACGAGAGCCCGCCACCCAGTCGCAAAGGGATATGCATGAAGTTCCATTTTCTATCTGGCACCGCCATGCTGGCGATGTTCGCAATTGCCGGTTCCGCACATGCGCAGTCGGCGGAGCCAATGGCGGCAGCTCCGGCCGTCGGCGACGGTGACATCGTGGTCACCGCCCGCCGCCACGAGGAATCGCTGCAATCGATCCCAGCCGCAGTGAGCGCGGTGACGCAGGAAACGCTGACCCGCGCCGGCGCCAGTTCACTGGCCGACATCGCCCATCTCACCCCCGGCCTGACCTTCAACCAGGGCAATGCCGGCGGGCTGGCCTCACCGACCATTCGCGGCGTGTCGACCACCACCACCACCACCTTCGACAACAATGTCGGCGTGTTCCTCGACGGGGTTTATCTCTCGGCCAAGTCGAATCTGAACATCGATCTATTCGCACTAAGCCGGGTGGAAGTGATCAAGGGGCCGCAGAGCGCGCTTTATGGCAATAACGCCTTTTCCGGGGCGATCGATTACGTGCTCGCCAAGCCGACCGATACGTGGACCGGCCGCGTCAAGGGCACCGTCGGCACCTATGGCCGCCGTGAGATCGCCGGCTTGATCTCCGGTCCGATCACCGACACACTGTCGTTGCTCGTCACCGGCAATTATTCGCACTTCGACGGCACGGTCGACAATACGCTGAGCAAGGACCGGCTGGGCGGCTGGAAGTACAAGGTGTCGGGCTCGGCCATGCTGCGCTGGCAGCCGACCGACAAGATCGACGCATCGCTGTTCTATTATCATTATCAGGACATGGAAGACGGCAGCGCCAATTACATCTTCGCGAACAATTGCGGCGGGCTCAACAGCTCGGCCGCCGCGGGGGGCACTGCGACGGCGCGCGGCATCACCACCCAACGTTACGCCTGCGGCACGCTGCAGGCGCCGTCGGCGGTGTCAGTCGATCCGGCATCCTATTCCAAGCGTCGCTCGGACATCGCGATCGGCAAGGTCGCCTACAAGCTGGCCGACAATCTGACCGCACGGATCACCGGCTCCTACGGCAATTACAACACCTTCGCGATCCAGGATCAGTCGCTGAACGCGGTATCGGATTCGACCACCACTGCGAACCGCAAGTTCACCCAGCCGTTCGTCGGCCCGGTGAAGGAATATAGCGCCGAATTCCGCCTGGAATCCTATGGCAACCACGTCTTCGATTGGGCTGCGGGCGGCTATTACTTTAATCGCAACGCGGTCCAGAAGTCGATCGTCGGCTATGGCCTGACCCAGACCAATCAGACGCTCGATTCGATCAACAACGAAAAGACGTCGATGAAGTCGGTATTCGGCATCGGTACGTTCCACATCACGCCGAAACTCGACCTCGAACTGCAGGGTCGCTGGACTTGGGAAGCAAAGAACGCGATTTTGACCAATGCGCTGACCGACGTCGTCCGTACGCCTTCCAAAGACTTCTCCTACGGCACCTATCGCGCGACTGCGAACTACACCTGGACCGACGGCAAGCTGATCTACGGCGTCGTCGCCAAGGGCACCAAGTCCGGCGGCTTCAACAATACCGCGGTGGCGAGCGAGCAGTCGTACAATCCCGAGACGAACACCACCTTCGAAATCGGCTCGAAGAACCGCTTCGCCAACGGTCTGGTGACGATCAACGTCGCGGCCTTCTATGTCGATTGGAGCCAGCTCCAGTTGTCGGTGCCTTCGGCAGTATACGGACAGATCAATCCTGTGACCAACATCGGCGGGGCCAAGGTGAAGGGGGCCGAAATCGAATTCGGACTGCGCCCAACCTCCAACTGGACAATCAACCTGGCCTATACCTATTCGGACGCGACCTGGAACAAGGGCACGGTCGATTATAGCTCGAGCCGAAACTGTGCGACCGCGGCAGATTGCTACACTACCGCATCAGGCACTGGCGTGAACATCGGCGGTTATCAATTGCCGCGCAGCTCCTCCAGCCAGGGATCGCTCTCCAGCACCTATACCGTTCCGTTGGCCAGCAGCTCGATCTACTTCCGCGGTGACGTCTCCTATCGCTCGGCGCAATATCTCAACTCGCCGGTCGATCTGCAGAGTGTCGGCGACCTCACGCTGGTCAACGGCCGCATCGGCTGGGTGAAGGGGCCGCTGGAGCTGTCGATCTTCGGGACCAACTTGTTCGACAAGCGCTATATCTCCGACGCGATCAACGAGCCGGAGTTCTCGCCCAGCACCACCTTTACCACCGGTTTCGTCGCCGAAGGCCGGGTGGTCGGGTTGACCGCAGACCTCAAACTGTAAGTCTATCCGGGGGGAAACCGTAAGTCTGTTGGGGAGGCGCATGGTGCGCCTCCCGGTTTCAAGGATATTTCGTGGCGACGATACCCGCTCCCCAGACCGCGCTTCGTGCCGGTGAAGGCAAACTGTCGACCGGCCTGTGTCTCAGCTACGGGGTCGGCACGATCGCCGCATCGATCCTGCTGAACACCGTCGCCACCTATTTTCCCGCGTTCATGAGCACCGTGCTCGGCCAGTCGCCAGTGCTGGCCGGACTGCTGCTGACTGTCTCGAAACTCTATGACGTCGTCGTCGATATCACGATCGGCGTACGCAGCGATCGCAAGGCCGGAAAAGGCGGCCGCCGCCGCTACCTGCTGGCCGGCGCGCTGTTGGGCGGGATTGCCTTCTTCCTGCTGTTTGTGCCGATCGTCACCCACGGCATCGGCCTGATAATGGTGCTTACCCTGGCCCTCCTGCTCTATTCTACGGGCTATTCGCTGTTCAACGTGCCCTATGTCGCCATGGCCCCGTCGATCGCACGCGGCTATGACAACAGAACACAATTGATGTCCTATCGGACATTTTTCAGCTCGGTCGGCCAGTTCGTCGCCCTCGCCGGCGCCGCCGCTTTGGTCGAATTCGGCGGGGGCGGCGCAAACGGCTATGCCGTGATGGGCGGGGTGCTCGCGATGGTGGTGATCGGCACCCAGCTGGCGACCTATGTGGGCACCAGGAACGTCGTCGAGCACGAGGTGGCGCCGCAACCCCGGGTCGGAATCCTGGAGGCCGCGCGCGGCCTGTTGCGCAATACGCCGGGCGTGCTGCTGATCTGCGCCAAATTCCTGCAATACGTATCTCTGGCCTGCAACATCAGCACTGGCCTGCTGTTTAAGCTGAATGTGCTTCAGATCGGCTATACCGGGCAGATCCAACTCTCGACGACACAGAACGTAACGATGGCGCTGTCGATGCCTGCCTGGCTGTGGGCGGGGCGGCGATACGGCAAGCGCAACTGTTATCTCGTCGCGATCGCACTGTATGCAGCCACTATGCTGAGTTGGCTGCTCACCGCCAAAGGCATCAGCCTGCCCAGTCTCCTTTCACGCGGCGTGCTGCAGGGAATCGGCGCCGGCGGCATGATCCTGATGAGCATGGCGATGCTTCCCGATGTCATGGACCATGACCGCGCGCTCAACGGTCGTCCCCGCGAAGGCGTCTATTCCAGCATCTATTCGATCGTCGAAAAGCTCGGCTTCGCGGTCGGCCCCAGCCTGATGGGAGTGTATCTGACTTACACCGGCTATGTGGCGACCAAGCACGGTGCGTTGGTCAAGCAGAGCCCGGCAGCGGTGCGGGCGCTGTACGCCGGCAACGCCGTGATACCGGCCGCTCTTCTGATGGGCAGTTTTGTGATCATGTGGTTCTACGATCTCGATCGCAAGCGCGTGCGGCTGAGCCAGGCGCCGGCAATCGACGATGTCGCCGGCGGATAGCCGCGCTTCAGATCTGCCGTAACGCCTCGAGGACTGCCATGACCGGCGGCAGCATCCCGGGCTCGCGGCGGGTCAGCAGGCCGACCAAATAGGGCAACGACAAGGCCTCGAGCGCGATTCGCACGAGCCCGGGCTTTGCATAATCGACCGGCAGGATCGCGATCATCGCGCCATCGCGCGCCGCCGCCGCGAGTAAGGCGAGCGAGGCACTGGCCAGCCCTCGCGTCGGCACCGCCACGCCGGCGCGGAAGAACAGACTTTCGAAACGATAGGTGACCGACATCTGCAGCGGCACAGCCCACCGATATTGGGCAAGATCACCCAATCCGCGCGCGTCGCGGTGCACCGGATGCGCTTCCGCAGCAAAGGCCGCCAGCGTCTCATAGCCGGTCCGCTCGAAATGGAGGTCGACCAAGTCGCGGCCGCCGCCGTGGATCAGCTCGGGGATCAGGCAATAAGCAGCGTCGATCTCATGCGCGATCAATTGCCCTGCCAAAGTCTCGCGGGTGCCGGTGAATATATCGATCGAGATATGGGCCAACGCCGGCGAGGTCACCAGCCGCGGCAGCCGCTGGTCGACTAGGCCCGCAGAACAGCCCAGCCGCACCGAGCGGTTGGCGGTTCCAGGCTCGCCGATCTCAGCCAGCGCCGCCTCGGCCTCGTTCAGGATCGAGATCGCGCGCGGCAGCAGCCGGCTACCTGCCTCGGTCAGTGTAACCCCTCTTGGAGACCGGTTGAACAGCATCGCCCCGACTTCACTCTCCAAGCCAGCGATCGCGCGACTGACATTGGGCTGCGCAATTCCCAGCCGCCGGGCTGCGCGTCCGTAGGATTGGTCCTGCGCTACCGCAACGAACTGTTCGAGTCGTCTGAGGTCCAAGTCATACACTTTCGATATTAGTTTATGCACATTACAGTATTGATCGACGGGTTGGTTCTGGCAAGCTTGAGGTGAGCAAAGGAACCTGTTGTGACAAAAACTGCCCTGCCGCGCGCGCCCGTCGCGCACCAAAACCCCGTCGAAGATCGCTTGCTGGCGATGGTGTCGGCGCTGGCCGGCGAACTCTCGGTGGCACGCGAACGGCTGGATACCGTCGAGCGGCTGGCCGAAGCAGGAGGTTCGCTGCGCCGTGACGATATCGAGACCTACACCCCGGACGAACCCGCATCGCTCGCACGAACCGCCACGCGCAAACGACTGATCGCTAGAGTCTTCCGACCGTTGCGCGACGATGCCGAGCGTGCCGCCGCGGTCAACCGATAAGGATTTGATATGACCTCGACCCACCCGATGCTTGCAACCGCTACCCATGACGAAGCGTCGGAACAGTTCTTCATCCGCGATCTGAAGAGCTACCTCGGCGAAGAGATTGAACCCTTTCAGCGCAGGATTGCCGAGCGGCTCGATCCGGGTGAGGGCCATAATCGGCGCGTAGCGGCGCTGTTCGAGCGGCTGCACGAGCAGGATGCGTTTCGAGCTTGGGCCAGTGTTCGGCGCACCGCACAGGAGCAACTCTGGTCCGTTGTCAGCGCGAGCGTCGAACGGCAATCAGAAACGCTCAACGATCTTGCCCGGCAGGCGCCCGCATTGGGATCGCTGACCCTCGACCCGAGCTTTCGGACCCCTGCCTACCTGGCGGAGCATGACGTTCATCTCATGCCGGGTGGCTATCAGGCCGACGGGGGCGACTCCGAAGTGAGCCAGGGCGCCATTATGGATCGTGGCGGCGCCGTTTACATGCTCGGCCGCAACGGCGGGCTAATGAACGACGTGCGTGGGCACACGCTGGCCGCTCACCTGTTCGCGCGGTTTCCGAACTTCGCCCCCAGCACCATCCTGGAACTGGGGTGTGGTGTGGGCGCCAGCGCGGTGCCCGTGGCCCGATATTTCCCGCACGCCCGCTTTTATGCGATCGACGTTGGGGCGTCGGTGCTACGCTACGCACATGCCCGCTCCGCGTGGCTGGGAGCGGACATCCACTTCGTGCAAGGCGACGCAGAGCACGTCCCCTTTGCGGATGAAAGCGTCGATCTCGTCTTCTCCTGCGTGCTGATGCACGAAACCTCGGCAGAGGCGATACCGGCGATCATGGCGGAGTGCCTTCGGGTGCTGAAGCCCGGCGGCATCGTGGTGCATCTCGAAGTGCCGCAGCGCTACGACAGCATGGACCTTTGGGGAAAGATACGCGGCGAGGTCGAGCGCGTGTACAATAATGAGCCGTGCTGGCAGGTCGCGATCAGCACCGAATATGACGCCGTACTGCGGGCGATCGGATTCGAGGAGGTCGCCGTCGGCTATCAGAGCGCCACGCCGCACGCGGTACCCGGTGCCGGCGGCTTTTCCGATACATCCCAGGGTGTTTTCCGCTCGTGGTTCGTCGTGTCGGGCCGCAAGCCGTCATGACAAAAATGCCGCTGCAGCTGCGATTCGGGCGCGTGCCGACCGATACCCACCACAGCCTATCTCCAATCTACGATGCGCCCGATTCACGGAGCGACGCCGCGGCCGCATTCCTCTTTGCTCACCAAGGAAAATGAAGATGCTCCCAGCAACCATTCCGATCCGGGCGATCAGCCGCGGCATCGCTGTGCTGCAGGCGCTCAACCGTGGCCGGTCGTTGTCCATGATGGAAATCGCGAATGCATCTGCTGTTCCCTATCCCACGGCCTGTAGAATCGTGCAGACGCTGATTCTGGAAAACCTAGTGGAACGCGAGCCGAGTCGGAGGCGCTATCGGCCGACAGCACTGGTGCAGACGTTGGCCCACGGCTTCCAGGGTCAGGGGCCTTTGATCCAGGCTGCCCGTCCGCACATCGTCGAATTGACGCACCTGTCCAGCTGGCCGGTTTCGCTCACTACCCATGTCGGTGCGTCGATGATTCTTCGCGATTCGACGCATGCGCTAACGTCGATGACCCTCAATTCCTATTTTCCAGGCTATACTTTGCCGATCCTCGAATCGGCAGCGGGGCTGGTCTATCTCGCTTACGCCCCGGCCGACGAGCGCGAGGGTGTCCTGCACAGTCTGGAGATGCTGACGCTCGACGAAGTCCCGCACGGACTACGGCTCATCCGAGAATCGAGCGCCACCGACATTGTTCGCGAGCAGGGATATGCAACGCGAGGGCACAACCGCTTTACCGAGAACCCTGGCAAGACCTCGTCAATAGCCGTGCCGGTTATGCACGGCGACAAGGTCGCCGGTGCGATCACCCTCGCCTTCTTCTCCGCCGCATTCGGAATGGACGATGCCTTGGCACGCTTCGAGAAGCCGCTTAAACGGTGTGCGGAGCGGATCTCCGGGGATCTTCTCGTCGCTGCATAAGCCGATCGACACCCGTCTTCACCGGTAACGTCGTTGCGCGGTAGATTCGCTTGCGCACGCTGCGCAACGCGTGGCGACTCCGAGTATCAGGCTGCATTCTTTTCATCAAGAAACGCCTGTACCCGTGCAGCGACGGTCTCCGGGATCACTTGCATCATCGAATAACCAAGATGGTCGATGCGCTCGAGCCGCCCATTTGGGATCAGCGCTGCCGCGCGCCGACAATCTCCGTTTATTCCATTGGGCTCGAGGATCAGCGTGGGCTGGCTCAACTGTGGCAAGGTCTCGGCCATCGGATAGACGGCAATCGCCTGCTCTCCCCAAATGGCATTCGCGCCGCCGCGATAGAATTCGTTGAAGGAATCGCAGCGGCGCTCGAACGACATGCCGGCCATCGGCCGCGCCATCACGCGTTGCCATTCGACCGCGAAGTGCGAACCATCCGGCTGTGGAGCCGAGGGCCAGGCATTAGCGACGAAGCCGGCCTGTTGCTCGGAAGTGAACACCGGCGGCCCGGCGAGGACCACGCAACGGACGCGATGCGGGAACATGCGGGCGATTTCGGCCGCGATTCCCGCGCCGGTGAACAGCCCCATGACATCGAATCGATCAAAACCCAGTTCTGCAGGAACCGCCGCGATCCAGCGTGCGTAATCGGCGATGGTTGGAGCACAGTCAGGACGAAATGATTCGCCAAAGCCCGGCGTGTCCACCGCGATCGCCAGTCGCTCGGCCCCGAGAAACGGCAGCACTTCGGCATAGGTCAGGCTTGACGAAGGACTCTGATGCAGCAGAAGGAGCGGCACCCGCCCTGCCCGTTCCGCGCCTGCCCGCCGTATGTGAATCTGGCCCGCCTGGGTGTCGACGAAGGCCCGCCGCACGGGAGTATCGCTAATTCTGCTTTGCATGCGCGCCGAATACCGCATGTACCACCAGTCCGATACCGCGACCTGCCGGCTTATCGATAGATGATAAGTTCATGGCAAATGCCCGTCGCCAATTCCCTGCGGGCGGCGAGCAACCGTTGCGAACCGCCCCCGGCATTTTACCAGCCCCAACCACGAAACTTGTAGCCGGTTGGAAAGTTTTGGAAATCGTGACCCACATGGATAGGACATCATGATGCCGGAAGAATTATCGGCCTCGCGCCGCGGCGTACTCGGCGGCGTAGCAGCAGCGGGCTTGGTCTCGACCATAGCAACATCGGCCTCCGCCCAGTCCGGCAACTCGAACACTGACGGCGGCACACCCGCCCCCGCCAATCCTCAGGACCGATACCCCAAGCCGCCCTTTCAGATGCAGTCGCAGCCTTGGCCCGCCCTGCAGAGCAAGATGACGCCGGTCCCGGATTGCGGTGAGAGCAGCTATCGCGGATCGGGTCGCCTCACCGGGCGAAAGGCGCTGATCACCGGCGGCGACAGCGGCATAGGGCGCGCCGCAGCGATCGCTTATGCGCGCGAAGGCGCCGATGTCGCGATCAACTATCTGCCGGCCGAAGAGTCCGACGCCCGCGAGGTAGTTGACTTGATCCGTCAGGCAGGGCGCAAGGCAGTGGCGGTCCCGGGCGACCTTCGCGACGAGCATTTTCACACCACCCTGGTCGAGCGCGCGGTGCAGGGCCTTGGCGGATTGGACATAGTGGTCAGCAACGCGGCCTATCAACATGCCCAAGAATCGATCGCCAACATCACCACTGCGCAACTCGATCAGACGATGAAGACCAACGTCTATGCGCAATTCTGGCTGGTGAAAGCAGCATTGCCACATCTGCAGCCGGGCGCGGCGATCATCTGCACCACCTCGATCAATGCCCAAACCCCGGGCAAAGCGATCCTGGATTACGCCTGTACGAAGGGTGCGATCATGATTTTCGTGCGCGGCCTCGCCAAGCAGTTGATCGACCAGGGCATCCGCGTCAACGGCGTCGCGCCGGGGCCGTTCTGGACCGCGCTGCAGGTGGGCGGCGGACAGACGCCCGAAGGCCTGCAAAAGTTCGGCTCGGACACGCCAATGAAGCGCCCCGGCCAGCCTGCCGAATTAGCGCCGGTGTACGTCCAGTTCGCAGACGCCCAGTCAAGCTACACCACCGGGCAGATCTATGGCGAAACAGGCGGTGTCGGCTGGCCGTGATTTGGACTCGCGTTGTCGCCGGAGGGCCGCCGGGAGGAGGCTAAGCGGCGGTCCGGGCGTTCTAGTGCTCCCCCTGTCGGAGGTCGCCTATGTCCCTCACCGTTGCCGAACTGCTGATCGACACTCTCGCCAAGATCGGGGTGCGCCAGATCTTTGGCGTCGTCGGTGATGCGCTCAATCCGCTCACCCATGCGCTGGAGGCGGACGGACGTATCGAGTGGATCGGGGTGCGCCACGAGGAAGGCGCCGCGCTGGCCGCCGCCGGTCAGGCCAAGCTGACGGGTCAGATCGGCGTGTGTTGTGGCACGACCGGGCCGGGTGCCAACCATCTCGTCGCGGGCCTCTACGAAGCGCGCAAGGATCATGCGCCGGTGCTCGCAATTACCGGTGGCGTACCATCGGCTAAACGGGGCACCGATTACCTGCAGGAAGACGTGCCTGACCTGCTGTTCCGCGATGTCGCGGTTTATACCCAGACGATCGCCGCGCCCGGCCAGGCTGCGCCCGTGTTTCATCAGGCCATCGCCAAGGCCTATGGCGAGCGGGGCGTGTCCCACATCAACATCCCGCCTGATGTGTTCGCCGCCAAGGCCGGCGGCCCCGTCCCGAGCCTGGCGACGTTGCGTCCCCGTCCGGAGGTGGCACCGGCCCACGAAGACATCGCCGCCGCGGCTGCACAAATTGCGGAAGCGAAGACCGTCGCAATATTCTGTGGCTTCGGCTGCCACGGGGCCGCCGATCATCTGGTCCGGCTGGCCGACCGACTGCAGGCACCGCTGATGCACACCTTCCGCGGTAAGGATATCCTTGCCTTCGATCATCCGCGCTGGATCGGTGGGGTCGGACTGATCGGCGGCAAACCCGGGGTCGATGCGCTACGCAACGCCGATCTGCTGCTGATGCTCGGCACCGACTATCCCTATTCCGAATTTCTGCCCACACACGGCCGGGTGATCCAGATCGACGAACGCGCGGTCGCGCTCGGGCGCCGCACGCCGGTCGCGCTCGGCATCACCGGATCGGTCCGTCCGGCGATCGACCTTTTGCTCAAGATGCTGCCGCAGCGCGGCGACAGCGCCTTCTTCGACGGAATTGCCGCGCACCGCGCCAATTGGAATGCGATGCTCGACAAGAAGGCGGATCCCACGCGCACCGGCACGACGATACACCCGCCTGCGGTGGCGCGACTGCTCAGCGATCATGCCGCCGAGGATGCGATCTTCGTGACCGACACTGGCGAGGTCACTTTATGGGCTGCCAACTGGTTGCGGCAGAGCGGCCACCAGCAGATTACAGGCTCGTTCAACAACGCGGCGGTTGGCACCGGCATGGGGATTGCGAACGGCGCCCAATTGCTCGATCGCGCACGGCAAGTAATCCTGCAGGTCGGCGACGGCGGCTTCACTATGCTGCTCGGCGAGTTCATGACGGCGGTCGAGCACAAGTTGCCGGTCAAGGTAGTGGTCTATGACAACTCAGGCTGGGGTCTGGTCCACCTCGAAATGGAGGCGGCCGGATTGCCGGCAGCGAAAGGAACCAGCTTTCCCAACCTCGACTTCGCCGCCTTCGCGCGCGCGTGCGGCGTCAAGGGGTTTACCGCGCGGGATCCAGCGCTGCTTGACTCAACGATAACCGAATTCCTCGACGCATCAGGTCCCGCGATCCTACATGCCTTTATCGATCCGGCCGAAGTGCCGACCATGCCACATATCGGCGCCGGCCAGGCCTGGAAGTTCGGCATCGCCAAAGCCCGCGAACTGGCCGGTGCCCTGCGGTCATAACCGCGCAGATGCGATGCCACCGGAGAGGCGCGCCCAAAAAAAAGGCCGGTACGAGACCGGCCATTTAAAGTTTTAGGAGAGGATGCCTGAAAGGCACACTATTTGTGCACCGCAGCAATTCCTTTGGCAAGGGGAAATATTCGGTAGGCCGCGATGCCCTCGACGCCTCTTTCAAACCGACAATCCCCGCATGGCGGGTGTATCCTAAATTTCCCTGGGCCGCCCCCATTCCTCGCCTAGCCTCCGCCACGCAAGAGTCGCGACTGGCGCGGCGGTATTCGGAAAATCTATCGCACTTCAGGGGGTTATGACATGGCTGGTACATTCGCTTTACTAAAACGAAGTTTCGCGTTGTTCCTGCTGAGTCTAGGCTTGGCCCTCGCTTCCTCCGCCCATGCCCAGCAACCGTCGGCACCGGCCACCGCGTCGCCGGGCAAGAGCGGTGGCGAAGGCGGCGGCTTCGGCCGAGACGTAACGCTGGAAGCCGCCACCAAGGCGAACCCTTACCTGCGCACGATCGTTGGTCAGCCGAGCGGGCCGCCCAAGGGTGACGACCCGCAATCCAAGTGCCTGCGCATGGCCTGGGGCGACTATACCGACATTGCTGGCGCGCCGACCTCGATCACGGAGGTCTCCGCTAAGGTGGGCGGCGACGGCAAGACGATGATCTGCCAGGTCGATGGCTATGTGAACCCGCAGGTGGGTTTCCGCATCCTGATGCCGCTGACAACCTGGAACGGCAAATACATGCAGAACGGCTGTGGCGGAGCCTGCGGCGGACCGATCTATATCGTCTGCGAAGTCCAAGTATTGCGCGGCTATGCGTGCCTGGCAGCGGATCTCGGCCACCGCGGCACAACCTATGACAGCGTCTGGGGCATCGAGGACCCGATGGCGCAGATCGACTCGCAATGGCGCGCCACCCATGTCGCCACGCTGGCGGGCAAGGCGATCACCACCCGCTATTACGGCACGACGCCTAAATATTCCTATTACCAGGGCGCCTCGACCGGTGGCCGCCAGGGCAATACCATCGTCCAGCGCTTCCCCGAGGACTTCGACGGTGTGGTCGCTGGCGAAGGCGGACCGAACCGTAACCCGCAGCCGCTCCGCGACGGGAATGTAATCACCGGTGGGCGCGCGCTTTCCGGCGCGGACGGCGTGCCGCTTCTGTCGCCAGCCGATATCCGCATGGTCCATGCGGCGGTGATGGCGATGTGCGACGCGACCGACGGACTAAAAGACGGAATCATCACCGATCCACGCGCCTGCGCGTTCAAGCCGGCCGACCTGCTGTGTAAGGGCGAAAAGACCGTCGCCTGCCTGACGCCGGTGCAGATCACAGCGCTCGAGCATGTTTATGACGAGGGCCGCGGGCCGCAGCTCGGTTCGGAGATCGGCTGGATCGGTGCGTATGTCGCTGCCGACGGCACCGCGGGTCGCTATGCCCGCGCCAAGCCGGCGGTGGCGCCGACGTCAAGCTATACCGGCGGCCAGGGAGTGCCAAACCCGGATATCTCGGCCTTTGCCGCGCACGGCGGCAAGTTCATCCTCTACCAGGGCTGGGCCGACGAAGTGGTTGATCCAATCGGACCGACGCAATTCTACGAAAAGGTCGAAAAACTGTTCGGCCGCAAGCAGACCCAAAATTTCTTCCGCCTATTTATGGTTCCCGGCCAGAGCCACATTCCGGGCGGCGCCGGCGCGGAGAGCATCGACTATATCGGCGCGCTGGAGGATTGGGTCGAGCGCGGCAAGGCACCCGATATGCTGGTCGGCCACAAGCTGAAGTGGATCACCCAGATGATGGGCCCACAATATCTCGACAAGGATCTACAGGCGGCCAATTATCTCTACTCGCGGCCGGTCTATCCCTATCCAATCCAGGCCCATTACAAGGGCGGCGATCCGGACCAGGCAAACAGCTTCGGTCCTTGGGATCCGGCGACCGGGAAGATGACGAAATAACCCGGAGCGGCGCAGATAGGGGTATCCGCGCCGCTTCTTCTTTTTTTGATCGTGAGTGACACGGCGCCGGACCCCGGCGTGCCGCATGGAGACGTACGTCCCGCTTATTACATCATCACTTAAAAACGGGGGTTTTTATGCGATCTACAGCTGTCTTTCTGACCGGAGCCTGCGCCGCTGCGTTGACCGGCATTTCACCTGCACTGGCGCAAAGCGGTCCTGCACCCCAGACGCCGCCCGATCCCGCCGGAATCGCATCGCAAGCAAGGCCGGTTTTGGACGAAAGCGAAGGCAAGGAAGTGGTGGTCACCGGCACCAATATCCGCGGCATCAAGCCGATCGGCTCGTCGGTGATCGGGCTTGACCGGACCGCGATTGCCAACAGCGGCTTCACCAACCTGACCGAGGTTGCGCGCACCATTCCGCAAATTCAGACCTCGGGTTTCTACCGCGAGGGCAATAACAATCCGGCGGTCAATTCGACCGGCGGCTCGGCGCTCAACCTGCGCGGACTCGGTGCATCGGCGACGTTGCTGCTGGTCGACGGTAAGCGGCAGACCCCCAACGGCACCAACACCACCTATACCGAGTCCAACGGCATTCCGATGGTCGCGCTCGAGCGGATTGAAGTGATCGCGGACGGAGCATCGGCGGTCTATGGCTCAGACGCGGTGGCCGGCGTGGTCAATTACGTGCTGCGCCGCAAGTTCGAGGGCATTCAGGCCGGCGAGACTTTCAACAGCAACCGGATTTATGACGAGTGGCAGACCAACGTCCTCGTCGGACACAGTTGGAGCACCGGCAGCATCGTCGTCGCCTATGAGCGGACCCGGCGCGACGCCGCACTGCAGGGCAAGAGCCCGTTCCTGCGCCAGGATCTCACCGCGTTCGGCGGGCGCGACCTGCGCTTCGCCGGCACCTCGACCGGGGTCGGCGGTGCAGTCGGCAACATCCTTGTGCCGCGCCCCACCGCAACGGGCTCCAATCCGACCTATCCATTTGAGGGCGGGTTCGACCTGTACGGGTTGCCGACCACCGGCAATGGCACCGGGCTGACCGCGGCCAGCCTACGCTACAATAACGCCAATCTTATCGATACCGCTGACTATAGCGACTATGTCGGGCAGGTGAAGCGCGACCTGATCTCAGTCGTCGCCAGCCAAGAAGTGGCGCCGGGCGTAGAAGTCTATGTCAATGCCTTCTACAACCACCGCACCACCAAAACGAGTGGGATCAGCAACTTCGCAGTCACCCTCCCCTCAACCACTCAGGCTGGGGCTTTTACCACGGCGGTAGGCGTACCGATCCCCTGGTATATTTCCGGCATCCCCAATGTGGCAGCCGGCGCGCCGCTGACCGTGCTCTACGGCACCGATAAAGATATCGGTCGGACCTACAATCTTAGCACCACCACCACCTATACGGTCACCGGCGGCGTGCGCGCCGAGTTGTTCGCCGGCTGGTCCGGCGACGCCTATTTCACCTATGGCGACGACAAGACCTGCGGCATCTGCGGCGCCGGCGTGAATACCACGGCGTTCCAGGCGCTGGTCAACGCCGGGCGGATCAATCCGCTGAGCACCGCGCCGATCGATGCGGCCACTCGCGCATTATTCATGACCACTCGCACCCAGAATGCGCACAACGGCATGCGCGACTTTGTGGTGAAAGCGAACGGAACGCTGTTTGCCCTCCCCGCAGGCTCGGTGCGCGCAGCGATCGGTGCAGAACATTATCAGAACAGTGTCGGTTTCTCGGGCTCGCAGAATTTGACGTCCAACACCAACGCCTTCCCCGCGTCGGCCTATAATCCCCAGCTCAATGTCTATGTGAACAACGTGCCATACAGCTATGCGTCGCGCACCGTCGACTCAGGCTTCATCGAGCTTGCGGTGCCGGTGGTCGACCATCCTGAGGGCCTGCTCCGCAAATTCGATCTCGACGGCGCACTGCGCTACGACAAATATTCGGACGTCGGTGGCACCTGGAACCCCAAGGGATCGGCCGAGCTGACCACCGCCGGCGGCTTCAGCTTCCGTGGCACCTGGGGCACGTCGTACCGCGCGCCGGGATTGGCCGAAAAGACTCCATCGATTACCCAGTTGGTCGCCTATGCGACGGTCGCCAACAATTCAGGCGTGATTCCGCAGACCAATGCCTCAGCTGGTACCACCAACGTGCTCCAACGGCAGGGCGCGAATGCGAACCTGATACCGGAGAAGGGCACTGTATGGACGTTGGGCGTTGACTGGGCGCCCGAATTCGCCCCCGGATTGAAACTGAACGCGACCTATTACAATATTACCTATCGCGATCAGTTGGTCTATTTCACCGCAGCATCCTTCCTCTCGTCGCCCGCCTCTTATGCCTAATATCAGCGCTACATCACCGCCGCGCCGCCGCCGACCGGCTGCACCGCAGGGGTTCCCAGTACATACAATCCACTGGTGCGCGACGCGTTGACCAACATGAACTTGACCGGCAACGTGCTCGATTCACAGGTCTGCTCGGTCCAGGCGATCCTCGACCTGCGCGCGCAGAATGCCACCACTACGCGCCAGCAAGGCATCGATTTCTCGGCCAGCTATGCTGCACCGACCACGTCGCTGGGCGACTTTATGCTGTCCGGCACCGCGACCTATATTTTGCTCAGCAAGCAGACCCCGATCCAGGGCCTACCGGAGGTCGACACGCTGGGGCTGATCAACACCGTAGTCAGCAACAGCCCGGTCAGGTGGAAAGGCCGCGCCGGAGTCGACTGGCGCAAGGGCGTGGTCAGCGCTGGCATGAACGTCAATTATATCGGCAGCTATTACAACAATGCGCCGATCACGATCCTCGGCGTGCGACAGTCACCGTCGACGGTGCCGGCGTGGAAGACGCTCGACGTTCATATTGGCCTGGACCTCGATCGGCAGAATTCGGTGTCCGCGCTCAAGGGCCTACGGCTCAGCATGATCCTAGACAATGTGACGAACAAGAATCCCCCGATCGTACTCTCGACGATCGGCGTCGGCGGGTTCGATTCGGGAGCGTTCGATGGTAACAACGCCGATCCCTATGGCCGACGTCTGACCGTCGCGCTCACCAAGGCCTTCTGAGCTTGATAGACGCACGGGGCGGCCGGCGACCGCCCCCTTTTTCTACGGCATGAGTTGGTCGATCGGTCTCGACAAATATCTCGCTCAGAGATCGAATTCCAGGCTTGCCATCACTGTCCGCGGCGCACCCGAATATGCGGTGTTTGCTCCCGGGCTGCCGACGATATTCCCGTCGGCGATCGATGAATAATATTGCTTATCGGCAATGTTGATCACGTTAAGTCGCACCGTCTCGTGATGACCGCCCCAGCCGGCATTGTAGCGCAGCCCGAGGTCGACCGTCGCGTAGGATGGCGCGAAGCTGTTGTTGATGTTCGTCGCCGCGCGGTCGCTCTCGTAATGTACGGTGCCAGTAAGTGCAAAACCGCCGGCGAAGGCAGGATGGAGATCGGCGGTCACGTCGCTCTTGAAATGCGGCACACCGACGACGCGCTTGTCGTTGGTGGCGACCACCCCTGAGCCGATCAGCCGCGCATCGATATAGGTAACCCCACCGAATAAGCTGAGCGCTGGCGTGACCGCACCCTGGCCGAACAGCTCGCCGCCCCAGTTACGCTGAGTACCGACCACCGCGAAAATATTGGTCAGCGTGCTGCTGGTGGCCAGCGGCCGGGTCATGCGGAAGCCGGCAGCGGTGATCAGGAAGCCCGGCATGATCTGGTATTTGGCGCCCGCCTCATATTCCTCGTCACGATAGGGCGATAAAATCTGGTTTGCGTTGGCGGTGCCAGTCGGCGCAGTTTCGCCTTGTTCGATGCTGTTTGCGTAGGTGGCATAGAGGCTAACAGCCGGCATGGGCTTATAGGTCAGGCTGACGGTCGGGCTGAGCACGCCATTGCGGGTGTCGGAGCTGGTGACCGCGCCGGTCTTCGACCAACTCTTCGAGCTCAGGAACGAAGTGCTGAGCGTGCCCTGCAACGCCAGCCGGTCGTCAATATGCACGGTGTCGCCTACCACGATCGACTGCACGAATAGCCGCCCCGACTTATATTCGCCGCCGCTTGCCGGCGTAGCCTTGGTCGACAGCACCGTCGGATTGGCGAGATTGCCAGCGCCCAGGGTTACGGCGATCGAATTATTGTAGGTATACTGGCCGTTCACGAAGCCATTGGTGCCGAGCGCGAGATCGTTGACGAGTCCAAACAGCCGGGCGCTACCGGTCAGCGAGGCGCTGTTGCTGGCCACTGTAAATCGTGGGACCGCGTTAAAATTCTTAGTGACCGTGTAATTGCCGACATTGTCGGTCAGCGTGTTGGTGATACCGTACAAGCCACGATTGGCGTTCTGGTACAGGCCGCCAACCTCGAAATGCCAGCCGCCTCCGAAATCGTGTTTGAGCTTGGCCAAGCCGGTGTTGGTCGACAGGTCGACACCGGCGTTAGGCTGACCATAGCCGACGCGGGTTGGATCGATCGCCTTGGGCAGCACGGTTAGCCCGCCCCCGAAGTAGACGATGCTGCCGGGCAGACCATAGCCCTTGGTCTCATAGTGGCTCAGATCGGCCTCGATCACGGTGCGATCGTCGACATGAATATCGAAATCGCCCGCGATCAAAGTACGGTTGATCGCGCTGCCGTCGACATAGCCTTCACCCTGACCGTGAACGAAGTTGAAGCGATAGCCGATCGGCCCGGTCGTAGCGCTGGCATCGACCTGGCCGCTGTAGATCCCCTGCGAATCGAAACTACCGATCACACGGTACAGGGTGTCGGCAGTCGGGCGCTTGAGCTGGTACGTGAACACGCCGGCCGGGGCCTGCGGCCCATAGAGTGCGCTGGCGAGGCCATTGAGTACCTGGACGCCGGCGAGATCCTCGCTGGCGATCGCGGTCGTGCCGATTACGTTGAGCCCGTCGAGCCGCGTGTCCTGGACGATGCTGCTCTGGAAGCCCCGCGACTGCGGACGCGACACCTCGAAACCCTGCTGGTCGCGCACTTCGACTGAGGGCAGATAGCGCAGAATATCGTTGACCGAGCGCGCCTGGCTATTGACGATCAGATCCTCGGGCACGGTGGTGACCGAGGCTGGCGTATCGAGCATCAGCCGATCGCCGAGCGGCCCCATGGCCGCGTTGCGAACCGAGAAAACCGGCTGCTCGGCATAGCCGCGGTCAGCAGTTACCACGATTTCACCGGTATTACTGATCGGAGTATCGACCGATTGGGCGAGCGCGGCGGTGCTGCTGGAGACAGCGATGGCGACAAGCGAGACCTGGCGCAGTCCCCGACGGCTGACGAACCCAAACATCTGAACAATCCACTTTTAGCGTTATGTAGTGAAGCTACATTTCGGCGCCCTTTGCCGCGGATCGACCGGCCGGCCAAGTTACCAACCGACATGCAGACATGCGTGCCACGCACGCATCGCCAGACTTGCCCAGTTGACGGCCGCGGCGCAGAGCCGCGGCTCGACGATGGGAGATACGGCATGCGACGTGGGCGAAGTGTGCGAACTCTGGCGCTGGCCGGCGCCCTGCTCGGTGCGGCAAGCGCCCAGGCTGAGACGGTTACTGTCTATGCAGCGGGTAGCTTGCGCGGCGTGGTCGCGGCGCTGACCGCGGACGCGGTACCGATGGGCATCGAGGTGCACGCGGTGTTTGACGGTGCGGGCGCGCTGCGGGCGCGGATCGAAGCGCGTAAGGCAGGGGACGAGCAGCCCGACCTCTTCCTGTCGGCAGACATGTCGTCGCCTCAGGCATTGGCCTCGGCCGGGCGCAGTTTGCTGCCGCCGGTCGCGTTCGCGCGTAATCGGCTGTGTGTGGTTGCACAGCGCGCGACGGCTCTCAGCCCGAATACACTGATTGATGGGCTGCTGGCGAAGAGTGTCCGGCTGAAGACCTCGACGCCCAAGGTCGATCCCGCCGGCGACTATGCGATGGCGATGTTCGACCGGATCGAGCAGCAGCGGCCGGGTGCTGGCATGGCGTTGCGCACCAAGGCGGAACAGGAGAAGGGCACAGCGGGCACCGCTGCCACATTGCTGCTCGCGCACCGAATCGATGCGGTAGTGACCTATTGCAGCGCGGTCCGCGATCTCGAAAAGACGGTGCCAGACGTGGTCGGTGTTGCGGTTCCCGCCGAGTTCGATCCGCATCCGGTGTATGGGCTGTCGCTGCTGACCGACAAGCCCGCGGCGATGCGAGTCGCCTTACTACTGCTTTCGGAGAAGGGTCAGGACGCGGTCTCGCAATCGGGACTGACCCCAATGCTCGCGCCATAACCGCAATGACGAGACGATGTGTCATGGGAGTACGAGTGGTCGGCCCGGTCCGGCCAGCCTCATTGCGGACACATGCCCGCGGCATGAGAGCGCCTTCACATTGGATTAGCGCCACACCCGTGCTCCGTTGTTTTCCCTTTATTTTCCTGGTTGGTCTGTTGACGATCCCGCAGCCGTCGCGGGCAGCGTCGTCGTCCTTCGACCTGATCGGCCCGCATCTCGCGGTTACGGTCACCCATGACGGCGTTACCCTGCCGCTGGAGCGCATACCGAACCTCACCGAGGGCGACCAAGTCTCGATCAAGCTCGACCGGTCCAACGGCAGTGGGGAGCGCTATCGGTTCGTCGCGGCGTTCCTGCGCGGAGCCGTCGATCGCCCTCCCAAGGAGTGGTTCCAGGAGGCGGAGAGTTGGAAACCTAAATTCGCCGAGCTTTCCCTCGTCGTCCCGAAAGGCGCGCAGCAACTAGCGCTACTTATCACGCCTGAGCGCGGCGGCAGTGGCAAGGCGATCATCGGCACCATCCTCAAGCAACCGGGCGCGTTCGTGCGTGCGGTCCAGGAACTCGACCAGGCATCGCTCGACCGGACCCGACTCGACGCCTTCCTGCGCGAAATGCAGCAGGCGGAACGCAAGAACCCCAATAGCGTAGCGTCGGTCTCCCCGATCCTCACGCGCAGCTTGGCGATCAAGCTCAAGGCGGAATGCCTGCAACAGGTGGCCGAGGTTCAGGCCGCTTGCCTGACTGGCGACCGAGAGACGCTGCTGCTGGCGGATTCGCACAGCTCTGCGCTGGCTGACACGGTGACAGGCGCGCCGACCGATCTCGCCCTGCAACTCAGCGCCACGCCGCAGGCGGGCTATGGCGCCTACAGCTCTTATATCGGCGTGGTCCGCGACGTCTTCCGGCTTTTCGGCGCATTTCAGTCGACCCAGCTCCAGTTTATTCCCGCGCTAGCGCAACTACGGGACGGGCAGGTCACAGTGCTGCTCAACACCCCCCTCTCGTTCGCGAAGCCCGCCTCGGTCATGGTCGTGGCACTACCGCTGGTCGAGGCCCCCACGCCACCACCGATGCGCAATCCCGATCCAGGCAAGACGCTGTGCGCGACGCCTGGACTCGTCTTGCCGGTCGAGGGTGCGCCGCTGGTCTTCGCGACCGGCTACGCCCATGACATGAGCCTGCGATTCCCGCTCGCCGACGGCTCGCAGACGGCGATCCCGGTGCACGCCGATGCCAGCATCGGCGGCTTCGTGCTCGATGGTGCAATACCCGCCGGCGCGTTCGCTCCGGCCACCGAAGGCCATCTCCACGGCAACTGGGGCTTCGCGCCATTCGACGGTCCAGGCTTCCAGCTTTCCAGACCGGGTAGCGATGGGTGGAAAGCCGCGGAGCATATGTCGCTGGTGGTGGGGCGCGCCAACGACGTGGAGTTACTCGGCGCCGATGTCGGCTGCGTGACCCAGGTGGCGATGCGGCGTGGCGATGGCCCGGTCCAGCCGGTCGTATGGAAACAGTCGGGGTTGCACGGCATCGTCGCGACGCTGCCGCTGGAAAAAGCAGAGCCCGGATCAGTCTCGATCCTCGTCGATGGCATCGGCCGGGCAGCGCCAGCGGTGGTAACAGTACCCGCGCTGCGCGAAGTGGGCAGTCTCGACGACTTGGACTTTCACGCCGGCGACGAGGAAGCCGTCCTGAGCGGCGCGCGGCTCGATCAGGTATCGAGCGCGATCCTGGGCGGCGTGACCTTCCAGCCCGGAGCGCTGACGCGAGTTGGTAAAACCGATCGCCTGACGCTGCAGGCCAACGACCCGACAGCCGCGCGGGCATTGGCTGCGAGCAAGACGCTGAGTGCGGACATCACCTTCACTGGTGGTCGCCACAAGACGCTCGGCCTCACGGTCGCGCCACCAAAGACCAGCGTGGCGCTGGTCCGAGTATCGGCGCAGCTGCCGGTTCGCGACCACTTTTTGCCCATCACCCTGTCCTCGGAGCGGGTATTTGCACAGGAGGCGCGGCTGGCCTTCGCTTTTCACGTGGAGGGGCCAGCGCCACTGACCGGCCGCGAGACGGTCGAGGTCAGCACCGCCGACGGTCGGGCGGACGCGCTGATCCAGGCAGGCAAGGGCTATGATCTCCAAGATACGGCCACCGGGATCGTCGCCTTCGTCCCCGCCGAGGCGCTCGGACCGATCGGGTTCGGCGCGCTGCGTTTCCGCGTGCTGCGCGATGGCGTGCCATCAGGCTGGACACCGCTCGCTACCGTGGTGCGCTTGCCCGAAATCCGCACGGCCAGCTGTGCGCGAAAGGCATGCACGCTCACCGGCGCCCGGTTGTTCCTGATAAAAACACTGGGCGCCACGTCGGACTTCCGCGATCCCCAGGAGATTCCCGACGGTTTCGTCGCCAGCGAACTGACGACGCGAGCAAGCCCGGATGGGCGTATTTTCCTGCGGCTGCGCGATGCGTCGCAGGCCGAAGCGTTCGTCTCCACACGCTGACAGACGTCCGTTCCCGCCTGGTTCGCACCCGTGCGGTGAACCCGTCCTGCCTGCGGCTGGAGATACGGCACAAAAAAAGGCGACCTCGCGGCCGCCCCTTTTCTTCAAACAATTGGGACCAGATCAGGCCGTCGGCGCCCCATCCAGCCAGATCGTCCAGAATTGCGCGATCTGGCTGCTCGGCGCAGTGCTTACCGCGGCAAAAGCGGTACGCGCACCCGCCTTGTCGCCCGACAGCGCGAGCGCGATGCCAAGGTGGGTGTTGACGTCATCGGGGCCTACCGCATTGCGTGCCGTGCTCTTGCCCAGGCCCTTCTGCAACGCCAGTCGATAGAGTTCGGCGGCCTTGGTGTAATTGCCGGTCGCCAGATAGCTGTCGCCGGTCTGCGACGCAGCTTGGCCGTCGGTCGCGGTCTGCGCGCGCTTTTCGAGCACGGCAGGCGGAGTGTCGTTGCGCGAGGCAGTTGCGGCATCGGTCAGAATCTGCGCACCGGCGGTGGCGGGCAGCTTGCCGTTGGCGCGGCCTTCCATGATCACGGTCTTGGCCTCGGCCGGCAGGCCTAGGTTATCAAGCGCAGTCTGCGCATATTCCTGATAGCCGGCCTGATCGAGGCTCTTGGCCGCACGCATCAGGCGAAACAGATCGACCAGTTGGGCCTTGCTCAACTTGGCCGCATTGGCGTCGAAGCCGAAGGTAATCAACACGTCGCGCCAGTTCTTGGCGGTCGGATAGGCCTTCAGATAGCGTTGCATCCACGAAACCGCGACAGCGCGGCTGTCCGGCGTTTTGGAGGCGCTGGCCTTGGCGATCGCGTAGCGATAATAATCCTCTGGCGCGGTGCGCCCGGCGGCAGTTTCCGCCTTTATCGTGTTGTCGAGCTCGGCAAGACCGCCGGCTGTATCACCGGTCTCCATCTTGGCCTTGACGATCATCAGCGAGAGCTCGCCCTCGGTGCTGCCAGCAGCCTTGGCGCGGCTGAACAGGTCGAGCGCGACCGGATATTGCCGCGCGTTAAACGCCAACGAACCGCGCAAGTAGAGATACCGCGCCATATCGGTCTTGGGAGTCGATGGGTTGGCGATCAGCGCGTCGAGCGGCTTGGCCAGCGGAGCTTCCGAGGCATTGGTGCCGCCGGACTGGAGCTTGAGCACTTCGAGGCTGAGGCGCAGCTGCTGCGCCACGTACAGCTCATCGTCGGTCTTGGCGACGGCTTCGACGGCGGCGACATTGGTCTCGCCCGACACGGCGTCCTTAGCCGCGAGCGAGGCTTGGGCCGGCGCATAGACTTTGCGGACTGCTTCACCGATCTTCAGGGCAGGCGCGCCGGCGGCGGGCTTTTCTTCCTTCTTGGCGGATGCAGGGCTGGTGACCAGCCCTGTGCCGCCCGCCATCAGGGCGGCGGCGAATGCGATCCGGGTAAACTTCAGCATCTCGGAACTCTCCTTTAGGGGGCGGCGCCCCGAATACGGCATGGCGACTGCTTACTGGCCGGGCGGGCGTCGTCAAGCGGACGGCAGGCGGCAACAGCGGTAATCGCGCACTGACAGCGATTGAACACGGCCCGGGTTCCCGCCTTTGACCCGTTGCGACAGCCCGGCTAGGCGGGTTCGATGATCGCCGTACTCTCCCCCGCCAAGTCGCTCGACTATGACAGTCCGCTTCCATCCGAAACGGCGACCCGCCCGCGCTTCGAGGCGGAGGCAAGCATGCTGGCCGCAGCAGCCGCAAATTTGGGTAAGAAAAAGCTCGGAACGTTGATGCACATCTCGGAAGCGCTTGCGACGCTGAATGACCAACGCTTCAAAGGGTTTCTCGACCAGCCGGAGCGGCCCGCGATCCATGCCTTCGATGGCGACGTCTATACAGGCTTCGAGGTGAAGACCCTTAACGAGGCGGCACTCGACTTCGCGCAGGATCACGTGCGGATCCTGTCGGGGCTATACGGGCTGCTGCGCCCACTCGACGCGATGCGGCCCTATCGGCTGGAGATGGGCACGCGCTGGGCGCCGCGAAAGAAGGCGCTTACGGAGTGGTGGGGCACGCGAGTCGCCGACCAGTTGGCGCAGGATCTGGACGCAGAGGGATCCGGCGTGGTGCTCAACCTTGCCAGCCAGGAATATTGGGCAGCGGTGGATGGGATGCTGCCGGCCGGCGTGCGAGTGGTTGACGTGGATTTCCGCGATCCCGGGCCGGACGGACCGCGCTTCGTGAGTTTCCATGCCAAGAAGGCGCGCGGGATGCTCGCGCGCTGGCTGGTCGAGCATCGGGTGTCCGGCGTCGAGGCGATGCAGGACTTCGACAGCGCCGGTTACCGCTTCGACCCCGCCGAGAGCGAGGCGAACCGCTGGCGGTTCACCCGCACATGAGCGTCGCGGTAGTAATCGGCGCGAGCGGCGGGATTGGCGCCGCGCTGGAAGCGGCGCTGGTCGAGGAGGGCGTGACCGTCCATGGCTTTGCGAGATCGCGGAACGGCGCTCAGCATATTGACCTGGAAGACGAGCCGAGCATCGCGGCCGCCGCCACGTTGGTGGCCATGGGACCAGCGCCCGACCTGGTGTTCGTCGCCACGGGGGTGTTGCATGAAGACGAACGTGGCCCGGAAAAGGCAATCGCTCAGCTTGACCCGGCCTGGCTGGCGAAGACCTTCGCGGTCAATGCGATCGGCCCGGCAATCATTGCGAAACACTTCCTGCCGATCATGCCGAAAACCGGGCGCAGCGTGTTCGCTGTGCTTTCCGCCCGCGTCGGCAGTATTTCCGACAACAAGCTCGGCGGGTGGTACGGCTATCGCGCCTCCAAGGCCGCACTCAACCAGCTGGTCCGCACGCTGGCGATCGAGGACAAACGGCGCAACGATCGTGGCATCGTCGTCGCGCTGCACCCGGGAACGGTCGACACCGCTCTCTCCCGCCCGTTTCAGGGCGCGGTGCAACCAGGTCGCCTGTTCGACTCGGAACGTGCGGCGCTGCAACTGCTCGACGTGATCGAGGAATTGAAGGCCCCGGATTCGGGTAAGTTGTTTGATTTCGAGGGAATCGAGGTCACACCTTGACACCTTGTCCCGCCCGGATGTCATGTCCGACATCGGCTACATAGCCGATGCCGCCGGCGCTTTGGCGCGCGACCTGTACTGGGATGAGTAGATGTTTAAGATTCTGATGGGCTGCCTGATTACCGGCGCCGCGCTGATGTCCACCGCCGCCGTCGCACAGACCGCCGCGACCAGCACCCGCACCAGTGCAGCGATCAAGACGGTCGCCACCAAGACCACGGTGAAGACCACGCCCACGCTCTCACCGACCTCCAAGTCGACCTCGGTCACCAAGACCAACACCCCGGCCGGCCGCATGGTCACGACTAAGACCAGCACGGGTAAGACAGTCACCTATAATTGTTTACTGGCCGGCAACGCGACCAAGAAGGCGTGTAAGTAACACGAGCTTTTCCTCTCCCATCGGGAGAGGAAGGGCCCACCGCGAACCGGCGCTGGGATGAGGGGGCGAGCCTTTCCGAGGCCAGTCACTCTCACCCGGCGCTTCGCGCCATCTTCTCCCCGATGGAAGAGAGATTGAGAATGCCCCTCGCGTACGCGGGCGCGCGAGGTGACAATGGTGTGACGGTCGGCTAAGGTCTCCGCCAACCACTCCCAATCGAAAGCTGCACACCTTGAGCGACGAGATCCTGCTCGGCGACGCCCCGGACATTTCCCCGATTTCGATCGTGGACGAGATGCGGTCGAGCTACCTCGATTATGCGATGAGCGTTATCGTCTCCCGCGCCTTACCCGACGTCCGCGATGGCCTTAAGCCGGTCCACCGCCGCATTCTGTATGCCAGCCAGGAGGGCGGTTTCGTCCCCGGCAGGCCGTATCGTAAATGCGCCAAGATCGTCGGCGACGTGATGGGCAATTACCATCCGCACGGCGACAGCTCGATTTACATGGCACTGGCCCGCCTAGCCCAGGATTGGGCAATGCGCGTTATGCTGATGGACGGCCAGGGTAATTTCGGATCGATGGATCCCGACATGCCTGCTTCGATGCGCTACACCGAGGCGCGACTGACCAAAGCGGCGATGGCGCTACTCGAGGATATCGAGAAGGACACGGTCGACTTCGGGCCCAATTACGACGGTTCGCGCGAAGAGCCTTTGGTGCTCCCGGCGCGCTTTCCCAACATCCTGGTCAACGGCGCGGGTGGCATCGCCGTTGGTATGGCGACGAACATTCCGCCGCATAACCTCGGCGAAGTAGTGGATGCCTGCCTGTTGTACATCGAACGTGCAATGAATGACGGCGAGCCGCTGACCATCGATGAACTCATGGAGATCGTCCCCGGCCCTGACTTCCCGACCGGCGCGATTATCCTCGGCCGCGCGGGCTGCAAGTCGGCTTATGCAGAAGGTCGCGGCTCGATCATCGTGCGCTCGCGCCATATCGTCGAGGAGGGCCGCGGCGACCGGCGCTCGATCGTACTGACCGAAATCCCCTATCAGACCGGCAAGAACGGGCTGGTCGAGAAGATCGCCGAAGCCGCCAAGGACAAGCGCATCGAAGGCGTCAGCGACATTCGCGACGAATCGAGCCGTCACGGCGTTCGCATCGTCATCGACCTAAAGCGCGACGCAACCCCCGAAGTGGTGCTCAACCAGCTCTGGCGGCACACCCCGGCGCAATCGAGCTTCCCGGCCAATATGCTGGCGATCCGCGGCGGCCGGCCCGAAACGCTGACGCTGCTCGACATCATCACCGCCTTCGTCACCTTCCGCGAGGAAGTGATCACCCGACGCTCCAAATTCGAGCTCGCCAAGGCACGCGACCGCGCGCACATCTTGCTCGGTTTGGTGATCGCGGTCACCAATATGGATGAGGTGGTTCGGATCATCCGCGGATCGGCGAGCCCGGCGGTGGCGCGTGCAGCTTTGTCCGCACGTGACTGGCCGATCGCTGAGATCGCCCAGTATATCAAGCTGGTCGAGGCCGTGGAAAAGGAGATCACCGGCGATACCTATCGCCTGTCCGAGATCCAGGTCCGCGCAATCCTCGACCTCCGCCTGCATCGCCTGACCGCCCTGGGCCGCGACGAGATCGGCGACGAACTCAAGACGCTCGCCGCGTCTATCTCCGAACTCCTCGAGATTCTCGCCAATCGCTCAAAGCTCTATGATGTGATGCGCGAGGAGTTGGTCGCGGTCCGCGCGGCGTTTGCCACCCCGCGCCGTACCGAGATCGCTGGTGCAGCCGACGGGATCGACGACGAGGATCTGATCGAGCGCGAGGATATGGTCGTCACCGTGACCGTCGCCGGTTATATCAAGCGCACCACGCTGGAGACCTTTCGCGCGCAGAAGCGCGGCGGCAAGGGCCGCGCCGGCATGGCGACCAAGGAAGAGGACGTCATTACCGAGCTGTTCGTCACTTCGACGCACACCCCGGTCCTGTTCTTCTCGACGCACGGCAAAGTGTATCGGATGAAGGTCTGGCGCCTGCCCGAGGGGGGGGCGGCCACCCGCGGCCGGCCTATGATAAACCTGTTGCCGTTGGCCGAGGGCGAGAAGATCTCGACCGTGCTGCCGCTGCCCGAGAATGAGGACGATTGGGGCAAGCTCCACGTGATGTTCGCCACCGCCAAGGGCTCGGTGCGCCGGAACTCGATGGATAGTTTCGCCAACATCCGCACCTCCGGCAAGATCGCTATGAAGTTCGAGGAAGGCTCGGACGACCGGCTGATTGGCGTCTCGCTGCTGACCGGCGACGATGACGTGCTGCTCGCGACCCGCGGCGGCCGCGCGATCCGTTTCTCGGCGACCGATGTCCGCGAATTCCAGAGCCGCGATTCGACCGGCGTGCGCGGCGCCCGGCTCGGCCAGGACGACGAGGTGATCTCGATGTCGGTGCTGCGCGGCACGCCATTCAGCCCCGAGGAGCGCGAGGCCTATCTCAAGGCCGCGCCTTGGAAGGAAGGCGATCGCGAGATCACCCTGCCGCAGGAGACGATGGACGCGATGCAGGCGGCGGAGGAATTCATCCTCACCGTCTGCGCCAACGGCTATGGCAAGCGGTCTTCAGCCTATGAATATCGTCGCACCAATCGCGGTGGGCAGGGCATCACCAACATCGACAATCTCAAACGCAACGGCCCGGTGGTCGCAAGCTTCCCAGCACATAATGGGGAGCAATTGATGCTGGTCACCAATCAGGCCAAGCTGATCCGTATGTCGGTGGGCGATACGCGCGTGATCGGGCGCAACTCGGCGGGCGTGCGCCTGTTCGACGTCGCGAAGAACGAGCATGTCGTGGGCGCGGCCAAGATCGAGGAATCCGAGGAAGAGGCCGAAGCCGATCTGTCCGATGGCCCGATCGCGGGTGAGCCAACCCCAGATGCGACCACCGGCGAGGATCTCGCGGCGGGTCCGGAGGACGGCGAATGAGCGAGCGTCCGCTGATCGCCTATAAGGTGCTCACCGCCGAGCAGATGACGGCGCTTGAGACCGACGAGTCGTTCGCGGGGGCTCCCGTCGATCTTGCGGACGGCTATATCCACATGTCGACCGAGGCGCAGTTGACCGAGACGGTCGACAAGCATTTCGCTGGGCAGACAGACCTGCACGTCGCAGCGATTGACTTGGAGGCGCTGGGACCGAAGCTGAAGTGGGAAGAATCGCGCGGCGGGGAGGACTTCCCGCATCTGTACGCACCGCTCTTGCTGGAAACGGTGTTGGCATATGGTCCACTGGAGCGGGACGATGTGGGCAAGGTGAAGCTGCCGGTCGCGGGGTAAGTCGAACTCTGCCGTTCCCAGCAAAGGCCGGGCTCAGTTAGGCTAAATTCTCAACTCCATGAGGGTCCCACCCACCTGTTCCCCGGCTTTCGCGGGGAACAGGTGGGTGGCTATTCCACCCCCAATTTCTCCAGCCACGCCTGTGCTTGTTTAGGCTCGCCCACCGCGCTCGACTTCACAGGCCCACGCGAAAGCTCGAACTCACGGTGCAGCGGAAACGGCTCGATATCGAGCGTCTCGCGCATCCGATTGATGTCCGCGCCCAATTCGTCGATCGCGTCGATCATCGGCGCTGCCTTTTCGCGCACGCCCTTGTCTTTCTTGTGCTCAAACAGCCCGCGCCGTCCGGCGGCAGTCTCTTTGAGCGCGATGATCAGCAGCTCGAGATACTCGGCCTCCAATGCGATGCGAGCATCGTCGAGTTTTGCAAGGCGGTCGGCTTTAGCCATTATGCGTACAGATCCACTATTTCCGCGCCCTCGCCCACTGCGTCGAGCAACAATCTCCGGTGGCAGTGGCACGGATCGCGCTCGTAGCACAGCAGCGCGCTAGGCTTTTCCACGGCAAGGTCGAGCATCTGCGCCGCCTGCGCTTGCGCCTCGGGCAGTTCGAGCTGGACTTCATACACTTGCGTCAGCGTCGCCACGTCGCCCTTCTTGGCGGCATCGCGTCCGCGCTTAGGGGTGCCGAGCGCCTTGAGATGCACGTATCCGATCCCCGCTTTAGCGAGCGAGGCGGCGAGCGACGATTTCGAAAAACCCGGCCGCCGCGAAAGCGGCAGCGCGCGTACATCAATCACGCGTTCGACCCCGGCGCTGGTCAACGCGGCGAGAAACTCGCCCATCGTCGTGGCTTCGTAGCCGATCGTGAAGATTTTCATGCCCACGAAGATGGCCCCGCCCCCGTCGTCCGACAAGCCTTTGTCATGCCGTCCCTCGCACGCTACTGCGCGCGCATGACCTACGACATCCATATCATCGGCGGCGGGCTCGCCGGATCCGAAGCCGCTTGGCAGCTTGCCGAAGCCGACTACAAAGTCCGCCTCTCCGAAATGCGCGGCAGCGGAGAACAGACTCCCGCCCACCAAACTGACAGCTTGGCCGAGCTCGTCTGTTCGAACAGCTTCCGGTCGGACGACGCCGAATCGAATGCGGTCGGGCTTCTGCATTCGGAAATGCGCCAGCTGAACTCGCTGATTCTGCGTGAGGCCGACCGTCACAAGGTGCCGGCGGGCTCGGCGCTCGCAGTCGATCGCGACGGCTTTTCGGCGGCCGTCACCGAGGCGATCGACCGGCATCCCAACATTACGCTGGTTCGCGAGCGGATCGACGCGCTCCCCGATGGTCCCACGATCATCGCTACCGGCCCACTCACGGGCGCGGGACTGGCCGGGAGCATCGCCGAGGCGACCGGCAAGGAAGCGCTCGCCTTTTTTGACGCCCTCGCCCCGATCGTCCACCGCGACTCCATCGACATGGACACCGCCTGGTTCCAGTCGCGCTGGAACAAGGGCGAAGGGCAGGATTACATAAACTGCGCAATGAACCAGGAGCAGTACATCGCCTTCCACACTGGCCTGATCGCGGGCGAGAAGACCCCCTTCAAGGAGTGGGAGAAGGACACGCCCTATTTCGAGGGCTGCATGCCGATCGAGGTGATGGCCGAGCGCGGCGTCGACACGTTGCGTTACGGCCCGATGAAGCCGGTCGGACTCGATGATCCGCGTACTGGGCGCTGGCCCTATGCGGTGGTGCAGTTGCGACAGGACAATGCACTGGGAACGCTATGGAACATCGTCGGCTTCCAGACCAAGCTCAAGCACGCCGACCAGGTAGCGCTGTTTCGCACCATTCCCGGCCTCGAAAACGCCGAATTCGCGCGATTGGGCGGGCTTCACCGAAACACCTTCATCCGCTCGCCGGAACTGCTCGACCCGACCCTGCGCCTGAAATCCAGGCCCAACATCCGCTTTGCCGGACAGATAACCGGCTGCGAGGGCTATATCGAAAGCGCGGCGATAGGGCTGATGGCGGGTCGCTTTGCGATTGCCGAAATGGCCGGGACCGAACTTGCCTCGCCTCCGGTCGAAACCGCGCTCGGCGCGCTACTGCACCATATCACCGGCGCGGCAGAGGCAGAGACCTACCAACCGATGAACGTCAATTTCGGATTGATGCCGCCGATCGAGGGGCGAACCAAGAAGGCGGATCGCAAGAAAATGTACACCGCACGGGCACGCGCCGCGCTCGCAGAATGGCTGGCGGCCTAGCGGTTATCGCCCGTCACTCTTCCTCCTCCTTTGTGGGCGGCTCGTCGGGCTTGGCCGAGGTGTACGCGCCTTTGGTCGTCGCCTTGATCGTCCATTCCTCGAACGGCAATTTGCCGTGGCGGTCTATATTAGGCTTGGCGACGGCGTTCCCCATGTGACCAGATAATCCCAGCGGGTGATCTAGCCGTTGCGATCCGCACCGTAGCCGTCGAAGCGCTTGCGGCTGCACTCGCTGGCCCCGAGGACGCTATTGGCTAGTGCGAGTGATGCCCGCTACAGCGGCACCGTTGACGCCCTCCGGGCGGGGTACGGTCCGCCACCATCCGCAAAGCCGTCAGCCCTCACCAGATACCGACACATATCCAGACCCCCCGCGTACGACTTTCGAGAGAGATCGCACTTAGCGCCCGGTCAACCGGTGCCGCAGCGCGCGCCATACCCGCCCCGGTGACCCGCGAACCCGCGGCGCAGTGGGATCGAGCGTCAGATCGGCCAACGCTAGGTGCGCGAGCACGCCCAGCGCCCTCCCCGCCCGGCTCCACCGCCGCGCAGTGGCGGCTTCCAGCATCGGTCGTGCGAGCTCGCGCGCCAGCGCCGCCACTTCAGGCTCGCGGCTGTGCCAGGCAAGATCGACCAGCGCCCAGCCCTCGCCCGCCTCACGCACTGGATCATCGCCACCCAGCAACGCGCCTGCGACGGCGAATAGCGTCCCTCGACCCCGCGCATAGCGCGCGATATCTTCCGGCGAGATTTCCGCTGCCAGCAATTCCTCCCAGCCCTCAACGATCGGCGTCAGCGCCGCGCCAGCCACGCCGTGCGGCAAGACCTCCGCCGCTAGCATCTGGAGGACGGGCTGCGCCGGCGGTGGAGCGCTATCGAGCGCCGCCAAAGCGCCGTGCCACCAGGTCAGCCGCATCTGCCCGACCATCGGCTCTCGGGTGGTGCGCAGCACCTGCGCCAGCGCGTCGTCGAGCGCGAACAGCGCCGCCAGCGCGGGGCGGCTCGCGGCGTAGGCGTAGGAAAGCGCCAGCGCTCGCTCCGGATCGCTGTCCGGAGATTCCCTTTGATCCACATCAAGTCCATTATGAGTATGTTTTGTAAGCATTTTTTTAACCTGCCTAGGGGATAATGCGTAACTTCGAAGGGGGATCTTCACCATCATGCAGCCTACGCGCATCTCGACATTCCTGCGCCACCTTGCCCGCGATCGGCGCGGCGCGGCGGCCCTCGAATTTGCGTTGGTCTCGGTACCGCTCGGCGCACTGATGGTCGCAATCCTTCAGACCAGCCTGACGTTCTTCGCGCAACAGACGCTTGAGACCACCGCCGAGAAATCGGTGCGCCAGCTGATGACGGGACAGGCCCAGGCCATCAGCATGACCCAGGTGCAGTTCAACGCGCTGGTGTGCTCGAAGCTGCCGGTCTTCATGAAATGCTCCAAGGTGGTAATCGACGTCCAGCAGGCGACCAACTTTTCGACCGCCAGCACAGCCGCGCCTACGCTCACCTATGACGCCAATAAAAATATCACGAACAAGGTCTTCACTCCCGGCGGTCCGGGCACGGTCAACGTCGCCAAGATCATGTACATCTGGAACGAGCAGAAAGGGCCACTCGGCTTCGATCTGTCCAATATGTCGGGCGGGAGCCGACTGCTGATCGCCACCTCCGTATTCAAGACGGAGCCCTATTCATGATCTACTCCGCCCTCCAAGATCGCCGCGGCGTTTCCGCAGTCGAATTCGCGATCTGCCTGCCGTTCTTGGTTCTGCTTTATGCCGGCGGTTACCAGCTTAGCGATGCGACCTCGGCAAACCGCAAGGTGACCACGGCGACGCGTGCGGTCGCCGACCTCACCTCGCAATATACGTCGGTCAGTTACGACGATCTCGACACAATCCTGAACGCCAGTGCCCAGATCCTCGCACCCTATAAGATCAGCGCCGCTAAGGTGACGGTGACACAGGTCTATGTCGACGCCAAACTCGTCTCCACCGTCTCGTGGAGCCGGGGCCTCAACGTCAACCCGCTTACCCCGGGCGCTGCCTTCGCGCTGGCCGCGACGATGAAGCGCGCCGACAGCTATGTGATCGTCGCCAACATCGACTACGCCTATACTCCGGTCATCGCGAGCAAGATGATCGGCCCGATCCCGATGCGCGACACGATTATCATGTGGCCGCGCGCCTCGGCCCAAGTGAAGTTGCGAACATGAGCGTGCGCGCCTTCCTCGCGACACTCGCTGCCACGCTGCGTCGCCTTGGCCACGACAGGCGCGGGAACGTGCTGATGCTGATGGGTTTCTCGGTAGTGCCGCTGACGCTGGCGACCGGAATCGCGATTGATTATTCGCACGCTGCCCAACTCCAGACCCGCATGAACGCCGCCGCCGACGCCGCCGCGCTCGCCGCAGTCAGCAAGCCGATGTCGCAGGAGCTCAACGCCACCGTGCTGACGATGGCCACGAACGTGTTCAACGCGCAGGTCTCGGCGCTCAAGGGCCTCATCTACGACCCGGCCAAGCTCACGGTCACCATCACCGGAGGGGTCGGCGCGAACAATACGCGGACCGCCGTCGTCAGCTACACGGCGAATTCCAAGAACAGCTTTGCCGGGGTAATCGGGATGAGCTCGATCGCGATCGGCGGCGCCTCCACCGCCACCTCATCGCAGGCGCCCAACATCGATTTCTACCTAATGCTCGACACCTCGCCGTCGATGCTGTTGCCGGCGACCACTGCGGGCCTTGCCTCGCTTACCACCGCGACCGGTGGCTGCGCCTTCGCCTGCCACCAGACCAACACCACCTACAGCAAAGGGGTGAAAAACGTAGCTGACAATACCGAACTCGTCTGCAGCGGGCGGTCCAATACCAACTGCATCGATTACTATAAGGTTGCGCGCAATAACTCACTGATTCTGCGTACCGATCTAGTTACCGAGGCAGTACAAAATCTCACCGATGTCGCTACTGCTACCGCTAAGGATAATGGTGCCCAATACCGCATGGGCATTTCGGATTTTGATTATATCTACCGCAAGATGTATCCGACCACCGCTACCGCCGGCTATTATGTCGACAGCAATCTGACCAATGTAAAAAATCACGCCGTCGATGCCGTGCCACTGCAATATTGCATCAACAACCAGCGGATCTGCGGAACTGGCGACAACGACGTCGGCACCAACTTCACCGCCGCCTTCACCGGCGCACTGGCCACCCTGCCTACCGCGCCCGGCGAAGGCACCAACACCAGCGGTGACACTCCGGAAGCGATCCTGTTCCTGATCACCGACGGGATGCGCGACGAGGACAGCGGTGGTCGTAAGATGGGGCCGATACCTACTGCACAATGTGACACGATCAAGGCGCGCGGTATACGCATTGCCGTGCTGCATACCGAATATCTGCCAGCCTCGGCCTCCGACCAATGGTCGATCGACAACGTAAAGACTCCATTCCTGACGCCTACCGACACGATCAGTCCGGCGCTGATCGCCTGCGCCTCGCCTGGTCTCTACTACGAGGTCACCACCGACAGCGACATTTCAGCGGCGCTCGCCGCGTTGTTCGCCAAGGCAGTCTCCACCGCCCATCTGACCAAGTGAGAAGTTCCTGATCTGGACCGCCGTCCGCCCCTGATCCGTTTCTGCCGCAGACGGCACTAGTAAATGCAACATTAACCATGTCGTTTCACCGTGCCTTGCCGTTTCATGCCCCATGGCACGCTGCCTGTACGGGTTGCGTTGTGAGGTAGTGCATGTGGCGTTCTGAGCCGGGGAAAAAGGACGGCGGCTTCCTGTCGGCGCTGGCTCGCGATACTCGCGCCAACACGCTTGCGATGATGGCGATGTTCCTAATCCCGTTGTCGGGCCTCGTCGGCTCAGCCGTCGACATGAGCCGACTCTATGTGGTTAAGGCGCGGCTCCAGCAGGCGTGCGACGCCGGCGCGCTCGCCGGGCGCAAGGCGATGACCAGCACCACCAGCACGCTCGATGACGCCGCTATCGCCCAGGCGAACTCCTTCTTCGGCAACAACTTTAAGCGCGACGTGACCTCTGCCGGCACCAAAGGGTTCATGAACACCACTTTGGTGACCTTCGTGCCGACCAAGACCAGCGATAGCCAGGTCGCCGCCACCGCTTCCGCCGCAGTGCCTATGACGATTACCCAGATGTTCGGGATCAACTCAACTACGGTCAGCGTAGTGTGCCAGGCGCGCTACGACGTGGCCGATACCGACATCATGTTCGTGCTCGACACCACCGGTTCGATGGCGTGCTCGCCGAGCGGTGCGGATACCTGCGGTACTGGAATCTATACCTATACCCGTCCCAGCAGCGGGGGCGTCACCGGCTACGCCGGTACCACCGCTGCCGCCACAAAAGAGTTGACGTCTGGCGGGACGAATGTCTCGCGCATCGAAGCGCTGCGCCAGGCGGTGCTGAATTTTTACGATACCTTCGCCGCAAGCGCCGATCCGTCGACCAATGTACGCTACGGCTTCGTTACTTATTCCTCCGTGGTAAACGCTGGCCAAGCAATCCTCGACAAATCGTCAAGCTATCTGGTCGGTGCTAACGGCAAGACCGACACCGCGAAATACCAATCGCGGCATGTCTACGCCGATTATGTCTCCTCTTATACCGAGACCGCCAACAACAAGACGCAGGCGAATTGCACCGCTGCTGTCGTGCGCAGTCCAGCGCCGGCGCTGACCTACACGACCTCCGCTGGCACCGCGACCAACACGTATGACGAGTGGGTCAAGGCTACGAACAACTACAACAGCAATAAGGTCTGCAAGACGCGCGTCGATACGCTGATTCCGCAGTGGGAATATATGCAGTTGCCGTTCGACGTCAGCAGCCTGATCAGCGGCAGCACGATCACCGATCCCACCAAGGTACGCGGCCAGACCACCAGTTGGATCGGTTGTGTCGAGACGACCGTCGATACGCCAGGACAGACGACCTTCACGACCGCCAGCCTGCCATCAGAGCTGAACCCGGATCTGATCCCGTCGGGGAGCACGCGCTGGTGGCCACACCTGCAGGACCTGGAATATGCGCGCAACAATCTAAACAGCGCCGCGACCGATTATTCCAACGGCGACGACACCACCAACGATCGCAACTACGGCGTCGACCCGACGGTCAGTGACAGCACCCTGCGCGACAACGGCTACGTGACCTGCGGCAAGCCAGTGAAGCGGCTGGGCGTGATGGCGCGCACCGATGTTTATAATTATGTCTATGCGACGGACTTCGTGCCGGAGGGCGGCACTTATCACGACACCGGCATGATCTGGGGCACGCGACTGATCTCTCCCGCCGGCCCATGGGCCAGCGACACCGCTGCCTGGCCCAACCGTAATACGCCCAATCGCGTCATCATCTTCCTAACCGATGGCGTGATGGCCCCCAACACCGGCATCTACGGCATGTACGGTGTCGAAAAATTCGATGCCCGCGTCGCCGGCTCGACCTCGACCGACCTGACCACGCTGCACAACAACCGCTTCCTGGCGGAATGTGCCGCCGCCAAGGCGCGCAACATCGACGTGTGGACGGTGTCGATCGCCGCCTCGGCCAATGCCCAGCTCACTGCCTGCGCAAGCTCGACCTCGCAAGCGCTCGCCACAACCGACGGCAACGGCCTGTCGACCGCCTTCGCCAGCATTGCCAAGCGGCTGGCGATGCTTCGGATCACCAAGTGAGGACGCCACCTCCCCCTCGCCTGCTCGGGCGGATGCGGCGCGACCGTCGCGGCGCGACGATTGTTGAATTCGCGATCATCTCGCCGGTGATGCTGCTGATGATGATGGGGCTGGGCGACCTGCTGTACCAAGTCTACACGCAGTCCGTTCTCAACGGCGCGGTACAGAAGGCGGCTCGCGATTCGGGAATCGAGGGAGGCGCGGCGATTACCACGACAATCGACTCCAACGTCATCTCGATAATCACTCCGTTGGTGAAGAATCTCGTGCTGAACTGCTCGACCCCCGCGGTCAAATCGACCTGGTGCTCAAAGCGCGAGAGCTACGACAGCTTTTCCGAAGTCGCACCTGAGCCGTTCGTCGACACCAACGGCAATGGCATCCGCGATCCAGGTGAGTGCTTTACCGACGAGAACGGCAACGGCACTTGGGACGCCGATCCCGGAATCACCGGCCAAGGCGGCGCCAGCGCGGTAACGCTGTACACGATGACCATCACCTATCCTCGGCTGTTTCCCTTCGCCAAATTGTTCGGCGCGTCGACCACCCAGACAATCAGCGCGACCTCGCTGTTGAAAAACCAGCCCTACGCCACCCAGACCACTAACACCAATGTCACGGTGTGCACATGAAACGCCTATTCCTTTCGCCGCTGCTACGCCTCCTGGCCAGGAATCGCAGCGGCGTCGCGATGCTCGAATTCGGGCTGTCGCTACCGATCGTGATGGGCCTAGGCGCCTACGGGCTGGAAATGTCCAATCTCGCATTGCTTAACCTGAGGGTCAGCCAGATCGCACTCAATCTGGCGGACAACGCGTCGCGCGTTGGCACCTACAGTTCGCTGGCCACCCAACAATTGCGAGAAGTCGACATGAACGACGTGCTGCAGGCAGCTCGCTACCAGGGCGCGGGGATCAACCTGACCACCAACGGTCGAATTACGCTGTCGAGCCTCGAGAACGTCCAACAGAGCTACGATAGCACTACCACGCAGCGCATCCACTGGCAGCGCTGTATCGGGGTAATGGCGGGCACCGGCTATGATTCGAGTTATGGCGTCGCAGCGACATCACCAAGCGCGACCTATCTGACGACAGCAACATATGATCCCACCGCAGGCGTCGATACTGACACATCGAGCACTGACAACAGCGCCTCGCACCCCGGTTCGCTTGCCGCGACGGGCATGGGCGACTCAGGAATGCTGGTAAACGCCCCTGCGAGTTCGGGCGTGATGTTCGTCGAGATCAACTATCTGACCAAGCCGTTATTCGGCGCCTGGCTGACCTCGCCGGCGCGAATCCATTACGTCGCGTCGTACATCGTCCGCGACAAACGCGACTTTGCGGAAATCTACAACCCGACGCCAACTGCGACAAGGTTGACGTGCAACCTGCACACCGCCTGAGCAAAGAGCCCCGTCACCCCGGAACTGTCCGGCATGACGGGGAATCGATTACTTTCGGTAGGTGACCGTCTTGATCGCCGCGACCACCTTGTCGACGTTGACCAGAGCCAGCTTCTCGAGGTTCGCGGCATAGGGCAAAGGCACATCTTCGTTGGTCACGCGAAGCACCGGCGCGTCAAGGTCATCAAATCCCTGCTCCATCGCCACGGCAACGATTTCCGAGGCAATCGAGCACGTCGGCCAGCCTTCCTCAACTACGATCATGCGGTTTGTCTTCTTCAGACTCTCCAGCACCGTCGCGGTGTCGAGCGGACGCAACGTGCGCAGATCGATCACTTCGCATTCAATGCCTTCCGCCGCCAGTTGTTCGGCGGCGTCGAGCGCGAGTCCTACGCCGATCGAATAGCTCACCACAGTCACGTCCTTGCCCTCGCGCATGATCCGCGCCTTGCCGATCGGCAGTACGTAATCGTCGAGCTTAGGCACCTCGAACGTGCGACCGTAGAGCAGCTCGTTCTCGAGGAACACCACCGGATCGGCCGAGCGGATCGCCGCCTTCAGCAGACCCTTGGCATCGGCGGCGTCATAAGGCGCGATCACGATCAGGCCCGGGACGGCGGCATACCAAGCAGCATAGTTCTGCGAGTGCTGCGCGCCGACGCGGCTCGCGGCGCCGTTAGGACCGCGGAACACGATCGGGCAGCGCATCTGGCCGCCGGACATGTAGTTGGTCTTGGCGGCCGAGTTGATGATGTGGTCGATCGCCTGCATTGCGAAGTTGAACGTCATGAACTCGACGATCGGCTTGAGGCCACCCATCGCCGCGCCCGCGCCGATGCCGGCAAAGCCATGCTCGGTGATCGGCGTATCGATCACGCGCTTGTCGCCGAATTCCTCGAGCAGCCCCTGAGTAACCTTATAGGCGCCCTGATATTGCGCGACTTCCTCGCCCATCACGAAAACGCGCTCGTCGGCGCGCATTTCTTCGGCCATCGCATCGCGCAGCGCTTCACGCAGCGTAATCTTCACGTACTCGGTGCCCGCCGGGATCGCCGGATCGGAGACCTGGGCCTTGGCCTCGCTCTCGAGCTGCTTGGTACCCGATTCGGCTTTCTTCGGCGCGGGCGCGGCTTCGGGTTCGACCGCCTTCTCGGCAGGTGCTTCGGCCTTAGCAGTCGACGCGGGCGCGCTGGCGTCCTCGCCTTCCTCGAACAAAGTCGCAATCACGGTGCCGACCTTCACGTTGTCCGTGCCCTCGGCCACCAGGATCTTACCGATCGTGCCTTCGTCGACGGCTTCGAACTCCATCGTCGCCTTGTCCGTTTCGATCTCGGCCATGATGTCGCCGGACTTGACGGTATCGCCTTCCTTGACGAGCCACTTGGCGAGCGTGCCCTCTTCCATCGTCGGCGAGAGAGCAGGCATCTTGATTTCGAGCGGCATCAATAGGACTCCACCAGCACGTCGGTATAGAGCTCGGCGGGCTCCGGTTCGGGGGCAGACTCGGCAAAGTCCGCAGCTTCGGCGATCAGCTTCTTGATCTCCTGCTCGATGATCTTGAGCTCAGACTCCTGAACTCCGACCTCCTCGAGCAGCTTTTTGCAATGTTCAATCGGATCGGACTTATCGCGCACCGCCTGCACTTCTTCGCGCGAACGGTATTTCGCGGGATCCGACATCGAATGGCCACGATAGCGATACGTTTTCATCTCAAGGATGATCGGCCCCTTGCCGGCGCGGGCCCAGGCGAGCGCTTCTTCCGCGGCACCGCGGGCAGCCAGCACGTCCATGCCGTCGATCTGCAACCCCGGGATACGGAAGCTCTCGCCGCGGCGGAACAATTGGTCCTCGGACGACGAACGATTGACGCTCGTACCCATGGCGTATTCATTGTTCTCGATCACGTACACGACCGGAAGCTTCCACAGCTCGGCCATGTTGAAGCTCTCGTATACCTGGCCTTGGTTGGACGCGCCGTCGCCGAAATAGGCCAGGCACACGCCGCCGTCGCCTTTATACTTATGACTGAAGCCTAGGCCCGTGCCGAGCGACACCTGGGCGCCGACGATGCCGTGGCCGCCGTAGAATTTATGCTCGACGCTGAACATGTGCATCGAGCCGCCCTTGCCCTTAGAGATGCCAGCCTGGCGACCCGTCAGCTCGGCCATGACGTCCTTAGGCGGGATCCCGCACAGGAGCATGTGGCCGTGGTCGCGGTAGCCGGTGATCACGCTATCCTTGTCGGATAGCGCGGACTGGAGGCCGACCGCGACCGCTTCTTGGCCGATGTATAGGTGGCAGAAGCCTCCGATCAGGCCAAGGCCGTAGAGCTGGCCCGCCTTCTCTTCGAAGCGGCGGATCAGCAACATCTGACGATAAAATTCGAGCAGCTCTTCCTTCGTCGCCTTGTAGAGCACGGGCTCGGCAGGACGTTCGCGGTTGGGCGCCGGGGGCGGGCTCGCGGGGATCTGTGCGGGGGCTTTGGCCAAGGGAGGAAAACCTCGTTTCCGTAAGGGAGGATGGGGCTATAGGCGCGAATGAGGCACAGGTGCAAATGGCGCACGCCAATTTCGCACTGCAGCTAACCAAATAGGTTACCGGGCTCTCCCTTTTGGGGAGAATGACGTATAGGCACAACGGGGGGCCTACCGTTTATCGAGCGGCACAATAACATCATCTGGATGCACCACGTTGAGCTTCTCCCGCGCCAGCTCTTCCACCAAATCCGGATTGGCGTGCTTCGGATCGAGCAATTCCACCCGATTGCGCAGCACCGCGCGCTGCTTGTCGAGCGTCGCGTAATCCGCCTGCTTCTTGGCAAGCTCGCGTTTATACTCGCCATAGGCCAGCATCCCATTGGGACCGAGCACCGCATAAGCGCCGAAGAATGCCACGAAGATTACCCCCGCGGCGGGGATAGCCGCCTTGCGCAACATCGTGCCCAGCGCCGAAGGCTTGGGGGAGCCCGTCTGCTTCCTGTTGCGCGCCATGACGTCCATCCCCATTCGCTTTAGCCTCGGCTCGCGCGAAGAACGCTCCGCCCGGCGTAAAGTGCCGCGGTGTCCAGCTCCTCCTCGATCCGGATCAACTGGTTGTACTTGGCGAGCCGGTCACTGCGCGCCAGACTTCCGGTCTTGATCTGTCCACAATTGGTGGCGACCGCGAGATCAGCGATGGTATAATCCTCGGTCTCCCCCGAGCGATGCGACATCACCGCGGTATAGCCGGCACGCTGCGCCATCGACACCGCCTCCAGCGTCTCGGTCAACGTGCCGATCTGGTTCACCTTGACGAGCAGCGAGTTGGCGAACCCGCCCTCAATGCCGCGTTTGAGTCGCTTCGGATTGGTCACAAACAGGTCGTCGCCGACCAATTGCACCGTCTTGCCGACCAGATCGGTGAGCGCCTTCCAGCCCTCCCAATCGTCCTCGGCCATGCCGTCCTCGATCGAGAAAATCGGGTAGCGGCGGGTGAGATCCGCGAGATATTCCGCCATCTCACCACTGTCGAGGATCTTGCCCTCGCCCGAGATGTCGTACTTACCTTCCTTGTAAAATTCGGTCGCAGCGCAATCAAGCGCAAGCATCACATCGTCGCCCGGCGTGTATCCGGCCTTCTCAATCGACTCCATAATGAAGTCGAGCGCCTCGGTGGTGCTGCCAATGTTGGGTGCGAAACCGCCCTCGTCACCAACGCTGGTCGACAGGCCCTTGTCCTGCAGGCCCTTCTTGAGCGTATGGAAGATCTCCGAGCCGTAGCGTACTGCCTCGGCAATGGACGACGCACCGACAGGCACGATCATGAATTCCTGAAAGTCGATCGGGTTATCGGCATGCTCGCCGCCGTTGATGATATTCATCATCGGCACCGGCAGGACATGCGCCGAGACGCCGCCGACATAGCGATAGAGCGGAAGCCCGCGCGCCTCGGCGGCGGCCTTGGCAACCGCTAGGCTGACGCCCAGGATCGCATTGGCGCCGAAACGCGACTTATTCTCGGTGCCGTCGAGATCGATCATCGCCTTGTCGACGTCGCTCTGGTCCTCGGCCTCCATACCAAGCACAGCGTCGGCGATCTCCGTGTTAACCGCACTTATCGCCTTGTCGACACCCTTGCCGCCCCAGCGGCTCTTATCACCGTCGCGCAACTCGACCGCTTCATGCGCCCCGGTCGAGGCGCCCGAAGGGACTGCGGCGCGGCCGAAGCTGCCGTCTTCGAGCAGTACGTCGACTTCCACTGTGGGGTTGCCTCGACTGTCGAGGATTTGGCGGCCATGGATGTCGATGATTGCGGTCACGTAACGATGCTCCTAGATCGATGGGCGCTTGCGGCGTTGGCGCGGCTCTATCGGCTTCGGCCCGACTCGGCAATTCGCGGAGGTGTGGAACGGGCGCGCCGCGCAGGTGTTTTGATAGCGAAACCAGCAAAAAGGGCTTTTACTATGGCCGATATCGACACCACCGACTCGCTGATCGAGAATGAAACCCTCAAGACCGATGCTGCCGGCAAGGTCATCGGCGAGGATGCAGGGAAGACCAAGTTCGTGGTCGGCGCAACGATCCGCGACGGCGCCACGAAGCTCACCCAGACGGCGACGGAAAAGGCCCGCGCCTATGCCGATGAAGGCAAGGCCAAGGCGAGTGATGCGCTCGACGAGTTCTCGCGACTGATGGGAGAAGCCGCCATCTCGGTCGATGAACGGCTCGGCGAGCAATATGGCCATTATGCCCGCTCGGCCGCGGACACGATCGCCAATTTCTCGACCAGCATCAAGTCCAAGGAAGTCAATGAGTTAATCGAGGATGCGCGCGGCTTCGTGAAAAAGAGTCCAGCGATCGCAATCGGTACCGCAGCGGCACTCGGCTTTGCGGTTGCGCGTCTGATCAAGGCCGGGATCGATGCAGGCGACACCGGCAAGAAGAGCGCCTGAGCCAAGTGACACAGGGGGGGGATCCATCATCGGACGGGACCATCGCAGGCCTGTTCTCGCAGCTGATCGAAGATGCCAAGGGTTTCGTAAGGGCGGAGATACGGCTCTATCGAGCGGAACTGTTCGGCCGGCTCGACGAGGCCAAGATTGCCGTACTGCTGGGCGTGCTCAGCGTGCTGATTGCCAATGCGACGATCGTCGCCGGGCTCGTCGGATTGGTGCTGGTGCTGCGCCGCTATATCGGCTCGGGGCTGGCGACGGTCGTAGTAGTTGGCGGCGCGCTGGCACTCGCCGCGGCGCTGGGCTGGTTGGCGCTCCGCGGTATGCGCAAGGCGACGGCAATCGGGAGCGATTCGAAATGAGCCTGATCGCCAGCGAACTCGACACCGCCAAGGCTCAGGCCGAGGCGGCGCGACAACGGCTGACAGCAACGATGGTCGCGCTGCAGGCGCGACTGAATCCTAAGGCGCTCGCCCGCGAGGCGTTGAACGAACTCAAGGAAACCGGCGAAGATCTTGCCCGCAGCGGCGCTGCGGCAGCACGTCGCAACGCCGGGCCGATAGCGGGAATCGCCGCGACTCTGGGGCTGGTTTTGGCGCGCCACCAGCTCAGCGACCTGATCTCTCATTTCATCGGTGGCGATGAAACCGCCACTGACCAGGCGAGTTTGGAAGACGACAAGCCCGCGGAACTTCAAGGAAAAAAACCATGACCGACGTCAAGACCCCGCCTCTCTCCGCCACTGTTCCCTCCAAGCGCGCCGCCGTTGCAAAAAGCGCGTCGCGCGCCGCGGATAAGGTCCGTGAGGGCGCGGGCGAAGCGGCGCGGCGGACAGTCGAGGGGATTGAGGCGAATCCGATGTCGGTGATCATCGGCGGCGTCGCGCTCGGCGTGATCGCCGGACTGTTCGTGCCACGCTCCAAGAAAGAGACCGAACTGCTGGTGCCGGTTGGCCGCAAGGTACGCGAAGGCGCGGAGACCGCAGCCAAGGCTGCGGTCGAGGCGGGCAAGGCGGAGCTGGCCGTAGTCGGCCTTAGCCGAGTAGGTGCAAGCGAATCAGTCGGCAAATTGATCGAGGGACTCGGCAAGGCGATTGCCAGCGCGAGCGCCGCGGCCAAGGAAAGCCGCAAGTCGGACAAATAGCCCTTCCCTTCCGGGAGAGCGGGTGGTTACAGCGGATTACCTCTCTCCCCTGGGATATTTCCATGAGCAAGCTCCACCTCGTATTCGGCGGCCGTGTCAGCGATCCGCAGACGCTCGACTTCGTTGATCCCTCCAAGCTCGAGATCGTCGGTATCTTTGCCGACTATAAGGCCGCCGAGGATGCATGGCGTGCGGCCGCCCAGCGCACGGTAGATGATGCTGAAATGCGCTTCGTAGTGGTGCATCTGCACCGGCTGCTCGATCCAGAAGCTACTGGAGAATAGCCCCTTACCGCTACCTAATCGTTTTGAGCGAAGTCGAGAAATTGCCCGAAGCGCTAGCCGGGTTTCTTGACCTAGCTCGAAACGGATGCGCCCTGCGGCTCTACGCCTTGCGAAACCGCCACAGCAGCAGCGGCTTAGTCAGCACCAGTCCGGCAAGAAACCCACCGACATGCGCACCGATCGCGATCCGCATGCCGCCTAGGCCGGCGAATCCTACCAGCGCCTGCACGCCGACCCACGCCGCAGCTAGCCAAACCATGTGCACGACCTTGCCCGAGAACGGTCCGATCGCTTTGGCACGGCGCTGGCCGAACAGCATCGCATAGGCCGCCAGCAATGCAGAAATCGCCCCGCTCGCCCCGACCATCGGCTCTGGCGAATGCGGCGATAAAGCCCACTGCCCAGCTGCAGCGACATACGCGCCGATCACATACAGTACGGCCGTCCCGCGCCAGCCGAGCGCCTTCTCAGCCTCGCGCCCGCAATACACCAACATCAGCAGATTCATGCCGAGGTGCACCCAACTCGCATGCACCAGCGTGGCGCCCAGAGGCGTCATCCACACCGGCAGCACGAATGCTAGGTCGGCGGGCATCGCCGCACCTTCGACCCGCGCGGGGATAAACCCCGCACCGATTGCAGCATAATCGTTCAGGCCAGTAGCGATCAGCAGGCCCGAAACGACGAGCGTGCCGATGGCGAGCGCGTTTGTCGCGCGGGGTGGCACCGCGCGCACGGGTTCAGATGAACTCGATCTTCGAGACCAGATAATAGCGATCGCCCGACGGCACGGTCACTTCAACATCTTCCTCGACCTTGCGGCCGATCAGCGCCCGCCCCAGCGGCGAATTATAAGAGATTCGCCCGACATTGGCGTCCGCCTCGGTCTGGCCGACGATCTGATATCGTACGGGCTTATCGTGCTCGTCCATCAACGTGACGGTCGCGCCAAACACCACCTTGTCGCCTGACAGCTGCTTCGGATCGATGATCTGGGCCCGCGAGAGCTTATCCTCGATGTCGCTGATCGTGGCTTCAATCTGGCCCTGACGCTCCTTGGCGGCATGATATTCGGCATTTTCCGAAAGGTCGCCATGAGCGCGCGCTTCCTCGATCGCGTCAACGATCAGGGGACGCTCCGCTTTCAGGCGCCGCAGTTCCGCGGTGAGCTTTTCATGGCCCTCCTCGAGCATCGGCATCTTATCGACGGTGGCCATCCCTGTAGTCCTTCAAATGCTTCATCCCCGCGCGGCCCTGACGGACCGCCCGCACCGTGCTTCTCGATTTGGGGATCAATTGTGCGAGTGCGAATAATAGGACTGTAACGGTCGCACTTCAAGGCTGTGGTTGGCAAGCGCTGCAATTGCCCGCGTTGCTGCGACTGCAGCCGGGGCGGTCGTGAAATATGGAATCTTCTGACTGAGCGCCGCTTTGCGGATCGGTGAACTGTCTTTCAGGCTCTGCTGGCCCTCGGTGGTGTTGAAGATCAGTGCAATCCCCCCGTCTTTGATCCGGTCGACGATATGCGGCCGGCCTTGCGCCACCTTGTTCACGCGTTCCACCTGCAGCCCGTTCATCCCCAGAAAATCGGCGGTGCCGGTGGTCGCGACGACGCGAAACCCCTGCTCGATCAGCGTCTTCACGGCTGGTACGATCATCGCCTTGTCGCCTTCCTTGACGCTGACGAACACCGTGCCCGTGCTCGGCAGGACAGTGCCCGCACCGAGCTGAGCTTTAGCGAAAGCGATCGTGAAATCCTGATCAATTCCCATAACTTCGCCGGTAGACTTCATTTCCGGCGACAATACCGGATCAACGCCTGGGAAGCGGTTGAATGGGAATACAGCTTCCTTCACCGCGACATAATCGATGTGGCGGTTGACCGGGGGCAGGTCTTTCAACTTCTCGCCCGCCATCACCCGCGCGGCAATCTTGGCGATCGGGACGCCAATCGCCTTGGCGACAAACGGCACCGTACGGCTCGCCCGGGGATTGACCTCGATAAGGTAGACCAAGCCGTCCTTGACTGCGAACTGAATGTTCATCAGCCCTTTCACCGACAAGCCGTGCGCGAGCAGCACCGTCTGGCGCTCGATCTCGGCGATGATCTCGTCCGAGAGGCTATAGGGCGGCAGCGAACACGCACTGTCGCCGGAATGGACGCCTGCTTCCTCGATATGTTGGAGCACACCGGCGACCACAACGTCCTCGCCATCGCAGATTGCGTCGACATCGACTTCGATTGCATCGCGCAAATATTGGTCGATCAAAACCGGCGAGTCGCCCGAAACCTGCACCGCGGTGGCAATATAATGTTCGAGCTGCGGCTGGGTATCGACGATCTCCATCGCGCGGCCGCCAAGCACATAGCTCGGGCGCATCAGCACTGGATAGCCGATCTGGGTGGCGGCGGCGATCGCCTCTTCGCGACTGCGCGCCAGGCCGTTGGCGGGCTGGCGCAGGCCGAGCTTGGTCACCATCGCCGCGAAGCGCTCACGATCCTCGGAGAGATCGATCGCATCCGGCGAAGTGCCGAGGATCGGAATGCCCGCGTCCTCCAGCGCTTTGGCGAGATTGAGCGGGGTCTGGCCACCGAACTGAACGATCACGCCGACGAGCGTGCCATTCTGCTGCTCGACATGCAGGATTTCCAGCACATCCTCGGCCGTCAGCGGCTCGAAATAGAGCCGGTCAGAGGTGTCATAGTCGGTGCTCACCGTCTCCGGGTTGCAGTTGATCATAATCGTCTCATAGCCCGCATCCGCCAACGCGAAGCACGCGTGGCAGCAGCAATAATCGAACTCGATTCCCTGCCCGATCCGATTCGGACCGCCGCCAAGAATTACAACCTTCTTGCGATCGGTGGGCATCGACTCATTCTCGGGCTCACCGAAGCTGGGGGCTTCGTAAGTCGAGTACATATACGGCGTCTTGGCCTCAAACTCGGCCGCGCAGGTGTCGATCCGTTTGAATACCGGGCGCACGCCCAGCTTGTGGCGGAGCTTGCGCACCTCCTCTTCGGTAACGCCGCCGGTCATCGCCTTGACCGTCTCGTGAATCAGGCCCGATCCGCGGGCGATACTGCGATCGTTGCCGCGCAGATGTGCGGATTGGAGCGCGAGATAAGCCAGACGCTTATCGCTAAAGCCCATCGATTTCAGCTTGCGCATCCGCTGCGCATCCTGTGGCAGGCCGTCCGTGCTGACCTGTTCCTCGGCTGTGAGGATTTCAGAAATACGCTCTAGGAACCACGGGTCGAACTTCGCGATCGCATTGACCTCGGCGACGGTGAAGCCTTCCCGAAGCGCCTGGGCAGCGACCAGCAACCGATCGGGCGTGGCGACGGCGAGCGCCGCTTCGATATCAACCCGCGGCGCGCCGACCAACCGGTCCACGATATTGAAGCCGCTCAGGCCGGTTTCCAGCCCGCGCAGCGCCTTCTGCATCGATTCGTGGATGTTGCGGCCGATCGCCATCACCTCACCGACCGACTTCATCGCGGTACCAAGCACCTCTTCGGCGCCCTTGAATTTCTCAAAAGCAAAACGCGGAATCTTGGTAACGACGTAATCTATCGTCGGCTCAAACGACGCCGGCGTGGCGCCGGTGATATCATTGGTGATCTCGTCGAGCGTGTAACCAACGGCCAACTTGGCCGCGACCTTGGCGATCGGGAAGCCCGTCGCCTTGGAGGCGAGCGCCGAGGAGCGCGAGACCCGCGGATTCATCTCGATGACGATCAGGCGACCATCCTTCGGATTGACCGCGAACTGGACGTTGGAACCGCCTGTTTCCACACCGATTTCCCGGAGCACCGCGATCGATGCGTTGCGCATGATCTGATATTCCTTGTCCGTCAGCGTCAACGCGGGCGCGACGGTGATCGAGTCTCCGGTATGCACCCCCATCGGATCGACATTTTCGATCGAGCAGATGATGATGCAATTGTCGTTCTTATCTCGAACGACCTCCATCTCATATTCCTTCCAACCGAGGAGGGACTCCTCGATCAGCACCTCGTTAGTCGGCGACAGGTCCAACCCGTTGCGGACGATTTCGACGAACTCCTCGCGGTTATAGGCGATGCCGCCGCCTGATCCGCCCATCGTGAACGACGGTCGGATGATCGAGGGCAACCCGGTGCGCTCGAGCCCCTCAAGCGCCTCTTCCACGGTATGAGCGATCGCCGACCGCGCACTCTCGAGCCCGATCTTGTCCATTGCATTGCGGAATTTCAGCCGATCCTCGGCCTTATCGATCGCCTCTGCGTCCGCACCAATCATCGTTACGCCATATTCGGCAAGCGTACCGTCGTTAAACAGAGCGAGCGCGGTGTTCAGCGCGGTCTGCCCACCCATCGTCGGCAACACCGCATCGGGACGCTCCTTCTGGATGATCTTCCGGACAATATCCGGGGTGATCGGCTCGACATACGTGGCATCGGCCAGTTCGGGATCGGTCATGATCGTTGCCGGGTTCGAATTGACCAGGACGATACGATAGCCCTCTTCCTTGAGCGCCTTGATCGCCTGCGTGCCCGAATAGTCGAACTCGCACGCCTGGCCGATTACGATGGGGCCGGCGCCGATGATGAGGATGGAGGAGATGTCGGTGCGTTTGGGCATGATGCGCGGACTAACTTCCGGTGATAAAGCAGAAAGAGGGCATGTGGCAGCCGACGGGCGCCGCACGATAGACCTTCTCCCTTTTCAGGGGGAGAGGGGCTGAAGAGAGGGAGACGTGACGGGACGCCACACCTAAACCCGAACGTCCACCAAAGCCTTTCGCGGCGACGAAGCGCTGCAGGGAGTGGCGCTGAGGTCGATTGCGCGCGCAAGACGACTCGGCGTGGAGTTCGCCCTGCAGTCGATGGTCCGAACCTAGGTCGCGAACTTCATGGCCCGCGCCGAGTGGCCGATCGTAAGCTTCGACGGGAAAAACCCTGTCAGGCGTGAGGAATACGACACCGTGCGAACTGCCTTCCTTAAGACAAAGGGCTATCGCGTAATCGGCTTCACCAACGACCAGGTCATGACCAATCCCGAGGGCATAGCCCGCACGATTCTGGTTGCGCTGCGACAAGACTTCCGAGCAGAATCTTCCCTTTCCCGTCGCCGGCGACGCAGCTCTTCTGTCTCCCCCGGACGGAGGGGATAGAAAGAAGGTCTTCATCAATGGATCAGTCCCGTCTCGGCTGTGCAGCCCCAACCGTCGAACTCGACGTCGAATTCGAGCTCGATCTGCAAGCATAGCAGCGTCAGTGCTGCGATCGACGCCTCGTCCGCGGTCTGCTCGCGTTCGAGGAACAAGAACACACCGTCGTCGGATTCCTCGCGCTCGATAACTCGCAGACCGAGCTCCTCAGCATCCTCTTCGAGCCGGTCGAGCGCAGCATCGTCACCGCGAAAGCTGACGTCGACCGAGCGAATCAACTCGGGTTTGTCCCCGTTCTCCTTGAGATCAGCGAGCACTTCCAGATTGGCGAGCCGCTCTTCTTCGATCCGTGCCGGGTCTACCTCGGGAAGTACGATCATGCCGATGCCTCCAATTGATCCACGAACTTGCGGAACAGGTACAGACTGTCTTGTGGCCCGGGGCTGGCCTCGGGATGGTACTGGACGCTAAATGCGGGACGGTCGATCAACTCGAAGCCGGCGTTGGAGCCATCGAACAGCGAGACATGCGTCTCGCGCGCGATCGCCGGCAGGCTCTCGCGCTCGACTGCGAAGCCGTGGTTCATGCTGGTGATTTCGACCGCACCGTCAGCAAGCCGCTTGACCGGATGGTTGGCGCCACGGTGGCCCTGGAACATCTTGGTTGTGGTCGCGCCGACTGCGAGCCCGAGCAACTGGTGCCCCAGGCAGATTCCGAACAGCGGCTTTCCCGTCTCCAACAGTTGCCGAATCACCGGCACGGCATATTCACCCGTCGCCGCCGGATCGCCCGGGCCGTTGGACAGGAAGATTCCGTCCGGCTTGAGCGCCATGATCTGTTCGAAGCTCGCGGTAGCGGGAACTACCGATACCTTGGACCCCGCCTCGACAAGATTACGGAAAATATTGCGTTTGCTACCATAATCCACCGCGACGACATGTGGGCGGGCTCCATCCCGCGAAGTCTGATAAGGGGAAAATTCGCCCGCTTCCTCGAAGCCGAAGCCTAGCCGCCAAATGCCGCCTTCCCATCCGTAATGAGTCTCGGTGGTGACGTCCTTGGCCAGGTCCATGCCTTCAAGGCCGGGCCAGGCGCGCGCCAGTGCGAGCAGCGCGGGGATGTCGAACACCCCATCCGACGCATGCGCGATCACTGCATTGGGGGCGCCGCCAGCGCGAATGCGCCGGGTCAGCGCACGGGTGTCTATGCCCGCAAGGCCGATGCGCGCGTGCCGCTTCATCCAGCCGTCGAGATGCTCGACCGCACGAAAGTTAGAGGGCTCGGTCACGTCCTCGCGGACGATGATGCCCAGCGCGTGAGGTTCATCCGCCTCGAAGTCTTCGGCATTGGCGCCGGTGTTGCCGATGTGCGGAAAGGTGAAGGTGATCATCTGTCCCGCGAAGGACGGATCGGTCATCACCTCCTGATAGCCGGTCATCGCGGTGTGGAAGCACACCTCGCCGACCGCCTGGCCTTCGGCCCCGAAGCCACGGCCCCAGGCGATATCGCCGTTCGCAAGGACGAGGACGCCGGTCGCTCCATCGGGCGCAGCAGGGGGTTTGGCGTCGGCCATTGCGGGCGGGCTCTCTCAAAATGTCTGGCGATGTCGCTAAGCCGCGTCCGCTAAGGCCAAGGGCGGGGAGCGTCAATCTGTTAAAGCCGGGCCGGGCGGAGTATAAGCTGGGTTTAGCCATTACCGTAAGAGACGCCCCATGATTCGCGACGACATCAAGTCCGCGCTCGTCACCGCCATGAAGAGCGGCGACAAGACCGGCACGGCCACGCTTCGCCTGGTCCAGTCCGCGATCAAGAACCGTGACATAGAGGCGCGTGTCGGCAAGGCGCCCGACGACGACAACGTGCTGGTGGTCGAAGTGCTGCAGAAGATGGTCAAGCAGCGCCGCGAATCGATCGAGATGTTCGTTAAGGGTAATCGCCAGGAACTCGCCGATGCCGAGGCCGCGGAGGTGATGATCATCGAGCGCTTCCTGCCGATGCAATTGTCTGGAGCGGAGACGAGCGCAGCGATCGAGGCGATCAAGGTCGAATTAGGCGCCGCGGGCATGAAAGACATGGGCCGGGTGATGGCCGAACTGAAGGCGCGGCACGCGGGCGAACTCGACATGAGCAAGGCAAGCGGGCTGGTGAAGGCGGCACTGGCGTAAAGTGGCGCTCACTCCGCAATTCCTCGACGAACTGCGGGCGCGGACGCTTTTGTCCGCGTTGATCGGGCGCACTACCAAGCTCACCAAGGCCGGGCGCGAATATAAAGGCTGCTGCCCGTTCCATCAGGAGAAAACCCCGTCGTTCTACGTCAACGACGACAAGGGCTTTTATCACTGCTTCGGCTGTTCGGCGCACGGCGACGCGATCCGCTGGATGACCGACCAGCAGGGCCTGCCGTTCATGGAGGCGGTCAAAGAACTTGTTCAGTCGGCTGGCATGGAGATGCCGGCGATGGACCCGCGCGCCGCCGAAAAAGCCGAACGCGCCAAAGGGCTTCATGAAGCAATGGCCGATGCCGCCGCCTGGTTCACCGAGCAACTGAACGGCATCACCGGCGCCGAAGCACGTGCGATCCTCGAACGCCGCGGCATCCGCGCGGAGACGGCACGCGACTTTGGCATGGGCTTCTCCCCCGATTCGCGGGGCAAGCTGAAGACCGCGCTGAAAGAGTATGGCGACGCAATGCTCGTCGAGTCGGGTATGCTGATTCAGGTCGACGGCAAGGAGCCGTACGACCGGTTCCGCGGCCGGCTGATGATCCCAATACGCGATCCGCGCGGCCGGATAATCGCGTTCGGCGGCCGGGTTATCGGCGACGGCGAGCCCAAATATCTCAACTCGCCCGACACCCCGCTGTTCGACAAAGGCCGCACCCTTTATAATCTTGATCGCGCGGCCCCGGCCTCACGCAAGACCGGCCGCGTGCTGGTGGTCGAAGGCTATATGGACGTGATCGCGCTTGCCCAGGCCGGGTTCAGCGAAGCAGTCGCCCCCCTCGGCACCGCGCTCACTGAAGCCCAGCTTGAACGGCTTTGGCGGCTGTGTGACGTGCCGATCTTGTGCTTCGACGGCGACGCCCCAGGGCAGAAGGCGGCGATTCGCGCTGCGCACCGCGCGTTGCCGATGATCGCTCCGGGACGCAGCCTCAGCTTTGCCACTCTCCCCGCCGGACTCGACCCAGACGACATGGTGCGCAAGCAAGGCCCGGCCGCGTTCGAGGCGTTGCTCAAGGAGCCGCAGGGCCTCGCCGACAGGATTTGGGAAAGCGAACTCGCCGCCGAACCACTCAATACGCCGGAGCAGCGCGCGGGGCTCAAGCAAAGACTCAACGAACTGGCAAACGGCATCGCCGACGCATCGGTCAAATTCGAGTATGTCGCCGAGTTTCGCCGCCGCTTCGACGAGCACTTCCGTCCCCCGCCCCGCGCCCCGTTCGTACCTCGTGCGCCCGGTGCTAAGCGCAAACCTGGCCCGTGGAAGCCGCCCGAAGGCCCAGTCACCGAACAATCCAAGGGAATTTCTGCTGGTGGGATCGATCGCGTACTTGCCAAGGCAGTGCTTGCCGGGCTGATCCGCCATCCGGGGGAAATCGCTCGCCACATGCAGGAACTGGGGCCGCTGCGCAGCGCCAGTGGAGCGCTCGGCAGGCTGTTCGAAGCGGTCGTCGACCTTGCGTTGGAGGATAGGGCGCTTGATAGCGAGCGTATCCGCACCATATTAGCAACATCCGGATTCGATTCAGTGGCGAATGATCTGCTCCGGGCCGATGCGACTCCCTATTCCTTCACCCAGAAGGAGGCCGATCCCGAACGGGCGCGCGCCGATCTGGATGAGGCGATAGCGATACTGGTCGCCCGGCCCGAGGTGGATAATGCGTTGGCCGAGGCAACCGCGAACATGCAGGCGCGTTTTTCTGAAGCGGCGTTCGATCGGCAGGTCGCGCTGGTGATGGAAAAGGCGGCTTTGGAGGCCCGGCTTGCAAATCTGATGCAAGCGAACGAAGACGAACGAACTCTTGAGCTTTGAGGCAATTGATGGCGAAGGCAAACATGGCGGAAGCGGATACGACCGAAACGGGCGACGCGCCGCTGATCGACCTCAACGAGGGCACGATCAAGAAGCTGCTCGCCCGCGCTAAAAAGCGCGGGTACATCACCTATGATCAGCTCAACGAGGCGCTTCCGCAGGACCAGCTCTCGTCGGACCAGCTTGAGGACGTGATGTCCGCGCTCAGCGAAATGGGCGTCAACATCGTTGAGAACGAGGAAGCCGGCGAAGACGGCGAGACCGAATCGAGCAAGGACGACGAAGAAGAGGTTGAGTCGGTCGACGCGTCGGCCGATGGCGATCCCGGCACGTTCGAGGTCGTCAAGAAGAAGGAAACAATCGACCGGACCGACGATCCGGTGCGGATGTATCTGCGCGAGATGGGCGCAGTCGAGTTGCTGTCGCGCGAAGGCGAAATTGCCATCGCCAAGCGAATCGAAGCTGGCCGCGATACGATGATTCTGGGTCTGTGCGAATCGCCGATCACGTTTAACGCGATCATTTCGTGGTCGAACGCACTCAACGAAGGCACGATGCAGCTTCGGGAAATTCTCGATCTCGATGCGATGCTCTCCAAGGATCCCGCGCCCGAGAGCCTGACCGACGAAGACGCTGAAGGCGACGGCGAGATTTCCGAGAAGACCGCCGGGCCGTCGTTCAAGGAAGAGGCCGAGCCCGAGGAAGCGTCCGCCGATGAGGACGAAGATTCGATGACCGAGCGGCGCACGCCGCGCCCGTCGGATGACGAAGAAGAGGACAACACCCTCTCGCTTGCGCAGATGGAAGAGCAGCTCAAGCCGATCGCGCTCGAGCGCTTCGCCAGCATCACGGCGCTCTACAAGAAGTTCTCGAAGGTTCAGCAGGCCCGCCTCGATGCGATGGCGGCCGGCGGCGAACTGTCGGCATCGGACGAGCGCAAATATCACAAGCTGCGCGAAGAACTGACCGCCGAGGTCGAGAGCGTCCAGTTCCATAACGCCAAGATCGAATATCTGGTCGACCAGCTCTATGCTTATAACCGGCGCCTAACCGCACTGGGTGGGCAGATGCTGCGCCTTGCCGAACGTCACAAGGTGCCGCGCAAGGATTTCCTCGATCGCTATATCGGCCACGAGCTCGACGAGAACTTTCTACCGTCGGTCGCCAAGCTCGACAAGAAATGGACGGCGTTCGTCACCAATGAAGGCGATGCGGTCGATCGCATCCGCATGGAAATCGCCGAGATTTCGCAGGCGTCGGGCATGGCCCTCGTCGAGTTCCGCCGCATCGTCAACATGGTCCAGAAGGGCGAGCGCGAGGCGCGTATCGCCAAGAAAGAGATGGTCGAGGCCAATCTCCGGCTCGTGATCTCGATCGCCAAGAAATACACCAACCGCGGTCTGCAGTTCCTGGATCTGATCCAGGAAGGAAATATCGGGCTGATGAAGGCGGTCGATAAGTTCGAATATCGCCGCGGCTACAAGTTCAGCACCTACGCTACCTGGTGGATCCGCCAGGCAATCACGCGCAGCATTGCAGATCAGGCGCGGACGATCCGTATCCCGGTCCATATGATCGAGACGATCAACAAGCTGGTTCGCACCTCGCGCCAGTTCCTCCACGAGCAGGGCCGCGAGCCCACTCCGGAAGAGATGGCCGAGCGCTTGAGCATGCCGCTCGAAAAGGTGCGCAAGGTGATGAAGATCGCCAAGGAGCCGATCAGCCTTGAGACACCGATCGGCGACGAGGAGGATTCCCATCTCGGCGATTTCATTGAGGACAAGAATGCGATCATCCCGGTGGACGCCGCGATCCAGGCGAACCTCAAGGAAACGGTTACGCGGGTTCTCGCCAGCCTGACCCCGCGCGAGGAGCGCGTACTACGGATGCGCTTCGGCATCGGCATGAACACCGATCACACGCTGGAAGAAGTCGGCCAGCAGTTCTCAGTGACCCGCGAGCGCATCCGGCAGATCGAGGCCAAGGCGCTGCGGAAGCTCAAACATCCGAGCCGCTCGCGCAAAATGCGCAGCTTCCTCGACCAGTAACGAAAATGGTCCCGGGGTCGATAAGACCCCGGGACCCGGTTACAGGCCCCGCCGCCGTTCACGAGGGGAAAGGCGACAACGACGGGACCCCCTCTGTCTAGCGCGGCGCCCTTTCCGGAAGCTGACGGCGTGCTCCTGTAGATTCACTTAAGTCACTTATCGGGCCGGCGTCGGTCGAGCGCCAATACCCACTGTGAACATAGTTGCGACGTACTTAATCCGTCGTGAACCCTCTCTTTACGTGCTTCGGTATATCCTTGTGGCAGAAGGGGATAATCAATTGCCGGCGAAACGCCGGCCAACCGGAGCGCGAACCAGCTTATGTCATTTTCTCAGGCCCATAGCGCGCCGGACTCCGGCAGCTGGGGCACGATCCTCGATCTGGCTCGGACAGAAGGCTCGGCCTCGCGTCCGAATGTCGCCGCACTGCAAGATCCGATCGCGACGCTGCGCGACGTCGCGGACGCCGTGCATTGTCTGTGCATGCTCCACGGCCGCCATCCGGGGGTGATCGACCACGCCGCCACCCACGCCGCGCTGCCGGCCACGCAGCCTTGGCTCGAGCAGGCCGCTGAAGCATTCGCTCGCGAACGATCGTGGCTGATCCAGCTGGTTGCAGCGGTTGGGCCCCTCCCTTCAACGCCTGGTCAGGCCGAAACCGAAGCGGCGATCGCTGCTCAGAGCCACGCGCTCGACATGCTAGCCCAATCTGACCGCGGCGGCTGCGCCGCCGGCGCAGCGGCAGCGATTGCGCTCGACTGGATCGCGGTGCGTGAGTTGCTCGACGCGGCCGGTACGCGCCTGGGGCTTAATGTGCCGCCTATCCTCCTGCCCGACCTTGAGGCGACCCGCGCCATGCTCTCCAGCTGTTCGGGAAGCGCCGGGGCGGACCGGGCAATAACATTTGGTGCACGACAGGCGCTGGCTATGCACCGCGGGCTGTGGGAGCTGATCGAGGCCCGGGCAGGTGCACGCGCGCCCAACTAAGCGTGCCCCGCGCGCCCGGCTTGCATGGTCTCGGGAAATGCCGCAATCCAAACCCGACATTCGAATTCGGACGGGAACGAGACATGCGCTTTGAGGGCACGCAGGACTATGTCGCGACCAACGACCTGAAGGTTGCGGTAAACGCCGCGGTCACCTTGCGCCGCCCTCTGCTGGTCAAGGGCGAGCCTGGCACCGGCAAGACCGTGCTCGCCTATGAGATCGCCAAGGCGGTCGGCGCGCCGCTGATCGAGTGGAACGTCAAGTCGACCACTAAAGCCCAACAGGGACTATACGAATATGACGCGGTCGCGCGGTTGCGCGACGGCCAGCTTGGCGACGCCCGCGTGCACGACATCGGCAATTACATCCGCCGCGGTAAACTTTGGGAGGCGTTCACCGCCCCCGAACTGCCGGTGCTGCTGATCGATGAGATCGACAAGGCCGACATCGAATTTCCGAACGATCTGCTCCAGGAACTCGATCGCATGGAATTCCATGTCTACGAGACCCGAGAGACGGTGCGCGCGCTAGAACGCCCGATCGTGATCATCACCAGCAACAACGAGAAGGAACTGCCCGATGCGTTCCTGCGCCGTTGCTTCTTCCATTACATAAAATTTCCGGACCGGCAGACAATGCAGGCAATCGTCGAGGTTCATTTCCCCGGTATTCAGAAAATCCTGGTCAACCGCGCAATGGATATCTTCTACGATATTCGCGAGGTGCCCGGGCTGAAGAAGAAGCCGTCGACTTCTGAGCTGCTGGACTGGTTAAAACTGCTGCTGCACGAAGATATGCCGCTCGATATCCTGCAGAATCGAGATCCAACCAAGGCGATCCCGCCGCTCCACGGCGCGCTTCTTAAGAATGAGCAAGATGTTATGCTATTTGAGCGCCTCGCCTTCATGGCCAAACGGCAGAATAACAAGAGCTGATTTCAAGGAAATATAGTTACCACAAGATTAATACGGCAATATTTTGCATGGTTACCATTCAATATACTATTGCAGCAAACTAAATTACCACCTGATGCGTTGATGTTGAACTTGATAAGAGGTTCATCATGTTCAAGCGTATCCGGATTCTTACTCTCGCCGCGCTAATCGGCAGCGGCACGACCCAGGCCAGCGCGTCGATGCTCGACTACGTCGGCGAGTGCGTGCCATTTGCTCGCGAAGCGTCCGGCATCCAACTCTATGGCAATGCATGGACCTGGTGGGACCTGGCCGAGGGCAAATATCGCCGCGGCCACGCGCCCAAGATCGGCGCGGTGATCGTCTTCGCCAAAAGCGCGCGGCTGCGGATGGGCCATGTTGCGGTGGTGAGCCGAGTCGTCGAGCCGCGAGTGGTGATGGTGACCCACGCCAACTGGTCACGCCAACACGGCGAGCGCGGGCATACCGAGCGCGACGTGACGCTGTTCGATGTTTCGCCACAAGGCGACTGGAGCGAGGTGAAGGTCTGGTATCGCGATTCGGACGGCCTGGGCAGCGGCATCTATCCGGTGCGTGGCTTCATTTACGGCACGCCGGACTCGATGAAAGTGCCGGTCGCGCATGCCTCGACCGAGCTGAGCTCGAAAAACCCGGATTATGTAGCGGCGCTGATCGACGCCTACCGGTGAGACATCCTCCGCGGAAAGTTTGCTCCTAGCTTCCGAGCTTTTCCAGCACCGCCGGTGTCGCATGAGCAAAGATGAGCTGGAAGACCGGACTGCTGCTCCCTCCCAAATCGCTCCTGCTGCGCAACGATGTGTTCGGTCGGATTACAATATCGAGGCACGAAAAACAAAACTGCAACGACCAAAGCGTCATTCGGCCGCATTGAACGTGATCTGCTTGCGCGAACACCCACAGATGTCTGCGAACGTAACACCGATACACGTATTCCGACGCGCGGCTGTCCACCCGAGCGAAGACGTAGCGCCCACGCATACTTTCGGGGGAAGCCTCGCAGAAGGTGCGCAGGTGGTGCTCGAAGAGGCTCGTCTGAAAGGACTGACCTTAGATCAGCCCCGCCAGCGGGCTCGACGGATCGGCGTACATCCGCTTACCCATCCGCCCAGCGAGATAGGCCATCCGCCCGGCCTCCACGCCAGCCTTCATCGCCGCTGCCATCAGAATCGGATCCCGGGCTTCCGCGATCGCAGTGTTCATCAGCACGCCGTCGCAACCGAGTTCCATCGCCTGCGCCGCCTCGGACGCGGTCCCAACCCCGGCGTCGACCAATACAGGAACGCTCGCGCCTTCGACAATCAGCCGGATCGTTACCCGATTCTGGATGCCAAGCCCCGATCCGATCGGCGCACCTAGCGGCATGATCGCCACCGCCCCGACATTTTCCAGGCGCTTCGCCGCGATCGGGTCGTCAACGCAATAGACCATTGGCAGAAAGCCCTCCTTGGCCAGGATCTCAGTGGCGCGCAGCGTCTCGACCATGTCCGGATAAAGGGTGCGCGCCTCACCGAGCACTTCGAGCTTCACCAAGTCCCAGCCACCGGCCTCGCGCGCGAGGCGCAGGGTACGGATCGCTGATTCTGCGTCAAAGCAGCCTGCCGTGTTAGGCAGGTAGGTGACCTTTTTGGGGTCGATGAAATCGGTCAGCATCGGCGCGTTGCGATCAAGAACGTTGACGCGGCGCACCGCGACCGTGACGATCTCGGCGCCCGATGCCTCGACCGCCGCGGCGTTCTGCGCATAGTCCTTATACTTGCCGGTGCCGACGATCAGCCGCGAGCGGAAGGAGCGGCCGGCCACAGTCCAGCTATCGTCGGCGATCGGCCCGCCATGATCCCCGCCGCCAACGAAATGAACGATCTCGAGCTCGTCGCCATCCTCAACCACCACATCAGCCAGCGTCGAACGGGGCACCACCTCGAGATTGCGTTCGACCGCCACCTTCTCCGGGACCAGCCCGAGGTCGGCAGCGAGCTCGGCGAGCGTCAACCCGGCAATCACCCTGCGATGCTCGCCGTTCACGTAAATCGAAATGGTGTTGTCGATAGACAAAGGATGCCCCAGTTCCGTTCGGGCCCAGCCTACCAAAGCTCTGTCCTTTCGCGTGGGAAAGAACGCCCCCTCGACGAGCTCAGGGCGAGCAGAGGCAGACGGTGCCATGATTTGATTGCTTCTCCCGGCGCATATAGGAGAGGTCCCACGACCCGCAACCGAAAGGCGCACTCCTTGGCCGACTCCCTCTCGAAGACCGTCTACGTCCTCAACGGCCCAAATTTAAATCTGCTCGGTATCCGCGAACCCGCGATCTACGGCACCGACACGCTCGACGACATCGCCGGCCGTCTGGAAGATCGTGCGATCGAGCTCGACCTAGAAATCGACATGCGTCAGTCCAATCACGAGGGCCATCTGATTGACTGGATCCACGAGGCCCAGGCAACGAGCGCCAGGGCGATCCTGCTCAATGCCGGCGGCTTCACCCATACGTCGGTGGCGATCCACGATGCGATCAAGGCGGTGACCACGCCGGTGATCGAAGTCCACCTCTCCAATCCGCACAAGCGCGACTCCTTCCGCCATCTGAGCTATATCGGTCAGGCGGCGAAGGGCACGATCTCCGGTTTCGGGCCTTTGTCCTATCTGCTGGCGCTTGAAGCAGCGGCCCGCTTCTGACAGGACGCTCGCCCTCAAAGGGAAAATGAATTCGATGGCAGACGACAAAATTCGCGGCACGATGCAGGTCGACGTAGATCTGGTCCGGCAGCTGGCCGAAATGCTGGACGCCACCCAGCTCACGGAGATCGAAGTGCAGGACGGCGAACGCCGCGTGCGCGTCGCCCGGACAATCACTGCCGGCCCGCCGGTGCATTATGCTCCTGCGCCCACCGCCGCCGCGCCGGTTTCGGCTGCGTCCGAGCCTGTGCTCGCCGCCCCGAGCAGCGCTAACGCGGTCAAATCGCCCATGGTCGGCACCGTCTATCTATCGGCCGAGCCCGGCTCCAAGCCGTTTGCGACCATTGGTGACCGGGTCGCGGCGGGCGATACCCTGGTGATCGTCGAGGCGATGAAGGTGATGAACCCAATCCTCGCGCCCTCCGCCGGTACCGTAAAAGCGGTGTTGGTCGAGAACGGCCAGCCGGTCGAATTCGACCAGCCACTCGTCGTCGTCGAATAAGATGCGCCAGATCAAGAAGCTGCTGATCGCCAATCGCGGCGAGATCGCGCTGCGTATCCACCGCGCCTGCCATGAAATGGGCATCAAGACGGTCGCGGTGCATTCGACTGCCGACGCCGATGCGATGCATGTTCGGCTCGCCGACGAGGCGATCTGCATCGGGCCGCCAGCAGCGGCCGACTCCTATCTCAATATCCCAAACATCATTTCCGCGGCGGAAATCTCGGGAGCGGACGCGATCCACCCGGGCTATGGCTTTCTCTCCGAGAATGCCCGCTTCGCCGAGATTGTCGAGCACCACAACATCCTCTTTGTGGGACCCAAGCCCGAGCATATCCGCACCATGGGCGACAAGGTCGAGGCCAAGCGCACAGCCGGTGCGCTCGGCCTTCCGTTGGTGCCGGGTTCCGACGGTGCGATCAGTGAGATTGGCGAAGCCAAGGAAATCGCGGCGCGGGTCGGCTATCCCGTCATCATCAAGGCGGCGAGCGGCGGCGGCGGACGGGGCATGAAGGTCGTCACCGGCCCCGACGAGCTCGAAACCCTGATGCAGCAGGCCGGCCGCGAGGCTAAGGCTGCATTCGGCGATGCGACCGTCTATCTCGAAAAATATCTCGGCAACCCGCGGCACATCGAATTCCAGGTGTTTGGGGATGGCAAAGGCAATGCGATCCATCTCGGCGAACGCGACTGCTCCCTGCAACGCCGCCACCAGAAGGTGCTCGAGGAGGCCCCCTCTCCCGTGCTCGGCGAGGAAGACCGCGCGCGGATGGGCGGGATCGTCAGTAAGGCGATGGCCGATATGGGCTATCGCGGCGCGGGAACGATTGAGTTCCTGTGGGAAGATGGCGAGTTCTACTTCATCGAGATGAATACGCGGCTGCAGGTCGAGCATCCGGTAACCGAAATGATTACCGGATTGGATTTGGTGCGCGAACAAATCCGCATCGCCGAGGGCCACGGCCTGACCTTGCGCCAGGAGGACGTTCAGTTCCGCGGCCATGCGATCGAATGCCGGATCAACGCTGAGGATCCGCGCACCTTCGCGCCCTCACCCGGCCTCGTGAAGCAGTTCCATGCGCCGGGCGGGATGCATGTCCGCGTCGATAGCGGTTTGTATGCTGGTTATAAGGTGCCGCCTTATTACGACAGCATGATCGCTAAGCTGATCGTCTATGGCACAACCCGGCAAGGCGCGCTGCGCCGGCTGCGGCGCGCGCTGGACGAGTTCGTGATCGAAGGAATGAAGACGACCATTCCGCTCCACCAGGCTTTGCTCGACGATCCAGATTTCCAGGCCGGGAATTACACGATCAAGTGGCTGGAGGAGTGGCTGGCGCGGCAGGAATAGCCATCGGGGTGGGCTCGCCCCCTCCCCGTTCGTACTGAGCGTGTTGCGCACGGTTCATTGTTGCAACAGTGAAAAGAAGAATGGCCCTTCGACAAGCTCAGGGCGAACGCGGGGAGCTCATATGCCCCCAAAGGAGAACCTGATGTCCTTGATCTCCGACCTGAAGGCGCTCGACACCTCGCAGCGCAGCGCGATCTGGGCGAGTTATCTCGGCTGGACGCTCGACGCATTCGATTTCTTCCTGATGGTGTTCATGGTCACCGCCATTGCCCAGGAGTTCGGCACCGACGTGAAGCACGTTACTGAGACGATCTTCTTCACGCTCGTCGCACGACCGTTCGGCGCGCTCGTGTTCGGCTATCTCGCCGACCGTTTCGGACGTCGGCCGGTGTTGATGGTCGTGATCTTGCTATTCTCGGGCTTCTCGATCGGCTCGGGCTTCGCGCCGAGCCTTCCCGCGCTATTCGTGATTCGCGCCGCGTTCGGCTTCACCATGGGCGGCGAATGGGGCATTGGCGCGAGCTTGGTGATGGAATCGATCCCGCCCAAGTTGCGCGGGCCGGTGTCGGGTCTGCTACAGTCAGGTTATCCGTCGGGCTATTTTCTCGCCAGCGCGGTCTATTTCCTGTTGTTCGATCATATTGGCTGGCGCGGCATGTTCATGATCGGCGTCGCGCCGGCGATCCTGGTCTTCCTCATCCGAATGCACGTCGAGGAGAGCCCGGCGTTCCTCGCGCTCGCCAAGAAACCGCGGGTCAGTCCGTTCACCGCGCTCGCGAAACATTGGAAGACCGCGCTGTATCTCGTGGTGCTAATGACCGCGTTCAACTTCTTCAGCCACGGCACCCAGGATCTCTATCCAACGTTCCTACGCGAGCAGCACCATTTCGACACCCACCAGATCGGCTTGCTGACGGCGGTAATGAACATCGGCGCAATCGTCGGCGGCCTGAGCTTCGGCATTTGGTCCGAACAGATCGGCCGGAAGCGCGCGATCATCATCGCCAGCCTATGCGCGCTACCGGTGATCCCACTCTGGGCGTTCGCGAGCACGCCGTTGCTGCTGGGATTGGGCGCCTTCCTACTCCAGGTCGCCGTGCAGGGGGCGTGGGGCGTAGTGCCGGTGCATCTCAACGAACTGTCGCCAGCGCTAGCACGAGGCATGTTCCCGGGCTTCGCCTATCAGCTCGGCAATCTGATTGCCTCGCGTAACGGACCGCTTCAGGCGGGTATTGCCGCGAGCCACGGCGGCAATTACGGACTGGCGCTCGCGCTGGTCGCGGGCGTGACCGCCCTGGTGTTGGTCGCCTGGACGGCCATCGGGCCGGAACGGCGCGATGTGAATTTCGTAGAAGAGGCAAGAGCATGAAGGCGACGATCTGGCACAACCCGCGCTGCACCAAGTCGCGCGAGGCGCTCGCCATCCTGCAGGCGACACCTGACGTGGAAATCGAGATCATCGAATATCTCAAGGCCCCGCCGACCCGTCAGACACTAAAGCGGCTGTTCGCGACCGCCGGGATTACCATCCGCCAGGGCATGCGCTGGACCGAGAATGCCTCGAAAGGGCTGGATGCGGCAGGTGACGAGGCCTTGCTGAACGCAATCGAGCGAGCCCCGATTCTGATCGAGCGGCCGATCGTCGAGACCGAAAAGGGCGTCCGCATCTGCCGGCCCGCCGATCGGGTGCGGGAGATATTGTAGGGCGGTTGCGATGACGTCGTGCGATCCAGCACCGCTCCCACGCTTTGACGTCGCGTTTGGCGACCAGCTTGCCGAGCTGTTCCGCTGGCGCCGCGACGTCCGCCATTTCCGCACTGATGCGCTGCCCGCTGGGATGATCGAGACGCTGCTCGACCTGGCTAATCTCTCGCCTTCGGTCGGGCTCAGCCAGCCGTGGCGTTTCGTCACGGTCGACGCGCCCGAGCGTCGCGCTGCGATCCGTCACAATTTCGAAGCTTGTAACGCGCAAGCCCTGTCCGCGCAGGCCGATGGCCGCGCCGCGACCTATGCGCGGCTGAAGCTGGCGGGGCTCGACCAGGCGCCCTGCCACCTCGCTGTGTTTGTCGAGGACGACCCCGTGCAGGGCGGCGGCCTCGGCCGGCGGACGATGCCGGAGACGGTGGCCTTCTCGGCGGTAATGGCGGTACATACTTTGTGGCTGGCCGCCTGCGCGGCAGGAATCGGCCTTGGCTGGATTTCGATCCTTGATCCCAGAGAAGTCACCGCGGCCCTCGATGTACCGCTGGAGTGGCGTTTCCTGGGCTATTTTTGCCTCGGCTATCCAGCGGTCGCGCGCGAGATTCCGGAGTTGGAGACCGAGGGGTGGGAAACACGGCATCCGGTCCGATGGCTGACTCGCTAGACGGCGATCTCCAGATTTTGCCGATGTGCGCTATTTGAATGAAGCAGTATCGGTCGGATTGCCGCATCCAGATTCGGGCCCAGCTGTGCACCGGTCTTGGCGCAATTGGTTCGGCCATGACAAGCCGGCCCGCCCGCTGCTGTTTCAAGCGGGCCACCTCACTGATCGTGAAGACCAAATGACGGGCACACCAGCATCGCCGTGCCGATGACAACAGTCACAGTATCGGCATCGGTTACAACTGTCTCTAGTTACCTCCGTAGAATTTGCTGGCGCGCCGGCAGCGAGGCAATGAAAGACTGACTTGGCCCGAACAGGAATCAACTACCCCCCTAGCCCGCTCGCCCCCCCGTCGCTAAAGCCGCGGCCATGACCGAGATCACGCCCGCCATCGTCGCCGAGCACGGCCTTTCCCCCGAAGAATATGCGCGTGTCCAACACGCGATGGAGCGGGACCCAAATCTGCTCGAACTCGGCATCTTTTCAGTGATGTGGTCCGAGCATTGCTCGTACAAATCGAGCCGCATTCACCTGAAAAAGCTGCCGACCACGGGTCCGCAGGTGATCTGCGGACCCGGCGAGAATGCCGGCGTGGTCGACATCGGGGACGGCCAGGCAGCGATCTTCAAGATGGAGAGTCACAACCACCCGTCCTACATCGAACCTTATCAGGGCGCAGCCACGGGCGTCGGCGGCATCTTGCGCGACGTATTCACCATGGGCGCACGCCCCGTCGCCAATCTCAACGCGCTGCGCTTCGGTCGGCCTGACCATCCCAAGATGAAGCACCTGATCGCCGGCGTGGTCCATGGCATCGGCGGCTATGGGAACTGCGTTGGCGTGCCGACGGTGGGCGGCGAGGTAAACTTCCACTCGGCCTACGACGGCAACATCCTGGTCAACGCCATGACCGTCGGCGTGGCCGAGCAGGACAAGATTTTCTATTCGGCCGCGAGCGGTATCGGCAATTCGATTGTCTATGTCGGCTCGAAGACCGGGCGCGACGGCATCCACGGCGCGACCATGGCCTCGGCCGATTTCGGCGAGGATTCGGACGAGAAGCGCCCGACCGTCCAGGTCGGCGATCCATTTACCGAGAAACTGCTGATCGAGGCCTGCCTCGAGCTGATGGCTTCGGACGCGATCGTCGCGATTCAGGACATGGGAGCTGCCGGACTTACTTCCTCCAGCGTCGAAATGGCATCCAAGGGCGGCGTGGGTATCGAGCTGATTATGGACGACGTGCCGCAGCGCGAAACCGGCATGACGCCCTATGAGATGATGTTGTCCGAGAGCCAGGAGCGGATGCTCATGGTGCTCAAGCCCGGCCGAGAGGATTTTGCGCAGGCGATTTTTGAGAAATGGGAGCTCGATTTCGCGATCATCGGACACGTCACCGATACCGGCCATATGGTGCTCAAGTGGAAAGGAGAAATTGTCGCCGATATCCCGCTCGCACCGCTCGCCGACGATGCGCCACTCTATGATCGTCCCCACGTTCCCACCCCGCCGAGCCCTGCACTGATCAACGTGCCCGAGAGCGTGGATCTGGCCGCCGACCTGCTGGCGCTGATGGCCTCGCCCGACATCGCCAGCCGCCGCTGGATCTGGGAGCAATATGATCACATGGTGGGTGGCGACACCGTCCAGCGCCCGGGCGGCGATGCGGCTGTAGTTCGGGTTCATGGCACGCCCAAGGGCCTGGCGATCACCACCGACTGCACGCCGCGATATTGCTTCGCCGACCCCGTCGAGGGCGGCAAGCAGGCCGTCGCCGAAGCCTGGCGCAATCTGAGCGCGGTCGGCGCGACGCCGCTGGCGATCACCAACTGCCTCAATTTCGCCAATCCCCAGCGCCCGGAGATCATGGGCCAGATCGTCGGCTGCCTCGAGGGCATGTCGGAGGCGTGTCTCGCGCTCGACTTCCCGATCGTTTCGGGTAACGTCTCGCTCTACAATGAGAGCAAGGCCACCGGCGGCGGATCGGCAATCCTGCCGACGCCGGCGATCGGCGGCCTGGGCCTACTCCAAGACTGGACCAAATCCGCGACCATCGCCTTCAAGGGAACCGGCGACGTGTTGGTGCTAATCGGCACCCCAAAACACCATCTCGGCCAGTCGCTTTGGCTGCGCGAACTCCATGGTCGCGAAGAAGGCCCACCACCCCGGGTCGACCTTGCCGCCGAACGCCGCACCGGCGATCTGGTACGCTCCGCGATCCTGTCCGGCGCACTGACCGCGGTGCATGACGTGTCCGACGGCGGCGTCGCGGTAGCGCTGGCCGAGATGGCGCTCGCCGGCAACATCGGCGCGCTGATCCAGCCTCCCACGCAAGTGGCGATTGCCGAGCAGTTTTTCGCCGAGGATCAGGGTCTGTATCTCGCCACCGTCTCCGATCATGCGCTGCTCGATTTCCTTACCGAGGCGCATCTGGCAGGGGTCGAGGTCGAGCGTATCGGCCGCACCATCGCCGACCGGCTGATCTTCGAGCTCGCCTCGGACGATTTCGTAATTCCGCTGACCGCGCTGCGCACTGCCCACGAAGGCTTCTTCCCGGCGCTGATGGGCGGCACATTGGTCTGATCCGTCGCGCCGGCTGGGGGACAGCGACTCGACTTTCCTCCCCCTGCCGCCAGCATCGCACGGGGAGGGCAGGAATTTAACGTGCAAGACCAGACCCCTGCCCCCCGCATCGCAACCCTCGACACGATCCGCGGGGTGGCGGTGATGGGCATCCTGCTGATGAACATCGTCGCCTTCGCGATGCCCGAAGCCGCCTACATGAACCCGCGCGCCTATGGCGGCGACACCGGCGCAAATCTGGCCGTGTGGGTGTTCAACTTCATCTTCTTCGACGGCAAGATGCGGGGGTTGTTCTCTTTCCTGTTCGGCGCGTCGACACTGCTGGTAGCGCAAAAGGCGGCCGAAGCGGGCCGAAGTCCGGTCCACACGCATTATGCCCGCATGGCTTGGCTGCTGGCATTCGGCCTCGCGCATATCTGGTTGGTCTGGTTCGGCGACATATTGACCCATTATGCGATCGTCGGCAGTCTGGCGTTCCTCTTCCGGCGGCTGCCCGCGCACAAATTGGTGGCGATCGCGATCCTGCTGATCGCGGCGCAGACCCTGCTATACGCTGGCCTGTCGTTCAGCCTTTACGTGCTTGCTGCGCAGGTACGCGCGCCCCATCCGAGCCTCGCCACCGTGCAGCAATGGACTGGCTTCCGCAGCGGTTTCGGCGTGCCATCCGCCGCCGAAATCTCCCATGACCTGGCGAGCTTTCGCGGACCGTGGTTCGACCGCGTATCGCGCGGCCTAGGCACCGCGGTCAGTTCGGTGACATCGACCCTGGCTCTCGTCGGGCTTGAGACGCTCGCGTATATGCTGCTCGGCATGGCGGCGCTTAAATCGGGGTTGCTGACCGGTACATTGGACCGAGCGCGCTACCGGCAGTGGCTATGGATCGGCTTCGGGATCGGGGTACCGGCCTACGCCGCACTCGCCGCCTGGACGGTGGCCAGCGACTTCGCCATGCCAGTGGTGGGAACGAGCGAGATCACCCTCGCTTCGCCGCTGCGCCCAGCAATGATTGTCGCTTGGGCCAGCCTAATCGTATTGCTCGCTCGGCCCGGCGGCACGCTCACTGCCCGCATTTCGGCTGCCGGGCGCATGGCCTTTTCCAATTATCTGCTGACCAGTCTAATCTGCACCACCTTGTTCTACGGCCAGGGGTTCGCGCTGTTCGGGCGGCTGTCACGCGCGGAACTATATCCGATGGTAATCGCGATCTGGGTATTGATGCTGTTATGGTCCAAACCGTGGCTCGACCGATTCGATTATGGTCCGCTCGAATGGCTATGGCGGAGTCTGTCGCGCGGATCACCCCAACCGATGCGCCGTCGCCGGGCTCTTTCGTTAATGCGAGCGACGCGCATTTAGAGCTTGCGAGCAATTCTCATTAGCCCTAGTTCGACTTATCCGAACTAGGGATGTGTCTGATGATGGTATGCGTTTGCAATGCGATCCGCGAGACCGAGGTGCGCCATGCCGCGCGCAACGGCGCGATCAGTGCATGTGCCGCCTATCGCGCCCTGGGTCGTCAGCCGAAATGTGGCCAGTGCCTGCCCTTCGCTCGCTCGATCGTCGAGGCAGAACGCGCGACTGCGTGACGTTCGCACCTGCAGTAAATGGCGGATTTCTGGGGTTTTCTGCCTGTTCGCGACGCTCGATTCCAGCTATTGTTGACCTAACGCAACAATAAGGAGCGGGCCATGAAGGGCGACGCACAAGTCATTGAATATCTCAACGAAGCGCTCAAGAATGAGCTGACCGCGGTCAACCAATATTGGCTGCACTACCGCCTATTCGATCATTGGGGCGTGAAGAAGCTCGCTGCGTTCGAGCGCCACGAATCGATCGACGAAATGAAACATGCGGACAAGCTGGCAGAGCGTATCCTGTTCCTCGACGGCCTGCCCAACTTTCAGCTGCTCGGCCGCCTGCGTATTGGCGAAACCGTCGAGGAGGCGCTGCGTGCCGATCTCGCGCTCGAGATGGAGGCGCTCAACCAACTCAAGCCGGCGATCGCGCATTGCGAGGCGGTGCGTGACTATGTCAGCCGCGATCTGTTCGCTGAGATCCTCGACAATGAGGAAGAGCATGTCGACACACTCGAACGCCAGTTCGACATGATAGAACGGATGGGCCTACCCAATTACATTCAGCTCAACGCCAAGGCCGAGAGCGACAGTTAGGGCCAGCCTGAGATCTGATCAGCGCGTCGCCGAACCAAAGGCGGCGCGCCGGCCGAAACCGGCAGCGGGGCGCCGCTCCACTAGCGGATTGGCCTCGCGCTCGAGCAGTGCGAGAGTCCGCTCAAACACCGAGCGCAGCTGGACGACATGCTCCAGCGCCGCGTCGGGCGTGTCATGGGTCTCAATCGAATCACGCGCAATTACTTCGATCGATTCAGCAAGATCGGCGAGCAGTTCCGCGCCGAACTGGCGTGCTTCGCCCTTGAGGGTGTGCGCCGGAATCACGATTGCGGTGGGATTGCTGGCGCGCATCGCAACCTCGATCGCGGCCACAGACTTCACCCCATCTTCTCGGAAATAGCCCAATATCCGCACAAATCCAGCGCCGAGCTCCGCGCGGGCGTGAGCGAAGGCCGTCCAGTCGATCAGGGTTTCGTCGGTGTCCGGCATGATGCGAGCTCCTCCTCAGACCGGCATATAGCCTGAAGGTGTTGAACCCGGTCTATCGACAACGGGTAAATGGAGCGTTGACAATATCCTAGGGCCGTAACGAAAACCGCAGTTTTCTAGGCACTTCTGCCCGATCTGCTTCAGGGCTTATACGTAGCGCGCGGCTTTAAGCCTTATCGTGGAAAGGGTTCTTGGGCGCACGGAACGACAGCCGCACTGGCACCGCGCCAAAGCCCAGGTCGCGGCGCATGCTGTTGACCAGATAGCGCTCATAGCTCGCCGGTAGCTGATCGACCCGCGTCCCGAACACCACGAAGGTCGGCGGGCGCGACTTGATCTGGGTGACATAGCGCATCTTGATCCGCTTGCCGCCGGGCGCGGGTGGCGGGTTGGCTTCGATCGCCTTTTCGAACCAGCGGTTGAGTTCGCCGGTGCCGACCCGCTTGGACCATGCCTCGCGGACCTCGAACGACGCCTGGATCAATTGGTCGATGCCCTTGCCGGTCGCGCCGGAGATGGTGAGCACCGACACCCCCTTCACTTGGCTCAGGCCATCCTCCAGCGCCTTCTTAACACCGTTGAACAGCGAGGAAGCGTTTTCGGCGACATCCCATTTGTTGAGCGCGATCACGAGCGCCCTGCCCTCTTCGAGCACGCGATCGGCGATCCGCAGGTCCTGCGATTCGAGGCCCAGCGTCGCATCGAGCAACAACACCACGACTTCGGCGAAGTCGACCGCGTGAAGGGCGTCGGCAACCGACATCTTCTCGAGCTTGTCCTGAACCTTGGCGCGCTTGCGCATGCCCGCAGTATCGATCAGGCGCACGTCGCGGACGACTCCGTCGGCGCCGGCCCAAGTCCAGTCAATCGCGATCGAATCGCGGGTGATGCCGGCCTCAGGGCCGGTGATCAGCCGATCCTGGCCAAGCATCTTGTTGATCAGGGTCGACTTGCCCGCGTTCGGCCGGCCGACAATCGCGAGCTTGAGCGGACCATCGAACGACTCCTCACCCTCGATCTCGACCGGCTCCATCGCCTCGATCTCAGCTTCGACGCGGTCGATGTGGGGGAGCAGGACTTCGAACAGGTCGCCCATGCCCTCGCCATGCTCGGCGGAGAGCTGGACGGGGTCGCCGAAGCCCAACGCAAGCGATTCGAGGATGCCCTGCTCGCCGGCCTTGCCCTCGGCCTTGTTGGCGACGAGGATAACCGGAGTGGATGAGGCGCGCAGCCAGCGCGCGATTTCCTCGTCGAGTGGGATGATCCCAGCACGAGCGTCGAACATGAACAGCGCGACGTCGGCGATCGCTACCGCGGCCTCGGTCTGCGCGCGCATCCGCCCAGGCAGCGACGCCGCGTCCTGATCCTCGTAGCCGGCAGTATCGATGATGCGGAAGTCGAGGCCAACAAGATGGGCATCGCCCTCGCGGCGATCGCGGGTCACGCCGGGGCGGTCGTCCACCAACGCGAGCTTCTTGCCGACCAGGCGGTTGAACAGGGTCGACTTGCCGACATTGGGGCGGCCGATGATCGCTACGACGGGGAGATTGGACATGCCCCGCGTCATAGCGATTGTTTCGCCGAAGTCACTCCGGTGTCTCCTCGGCCCCCGGGACCTATCCCAGAGAGCCGAAGAGGCGTATTTACCGGTAGGCAGTCAGCCGACCCGCGGCGTCGAGCACGTATAGAACGTTGTTCGCCACCACCGGCGACAGGTCGTAGCTCGCCTTCTTATTGTCGATCGTCTGTGCGACTTTGCCGTCCTCGGGCGAAGCCATCACGATCTGTCCAGCGCTGTTGAGCAGCACCAGCCGGTTACCGGCCAGCAAAGGCCCGGTCCAGGTGATCGCGTTCTTCTTCTTCTTCATATTCTGATATTGGTTGAGTTGGCTAATCCAGCGAATCTTGCCGTTGGCGCGCGACAAGCAGATCAATTTGGCATCGTCGGTGACCACGAACAGCCATTCACCGGCAATCCACGGCGTGGAAATCCCCGCAAAATTCTGCTCCCACAACCGCTGACCCGAAAGCAGCTCAAGCGCGACCATGCGCCCGCCCTGACCGACCGCATAGACCCGACCCTGATCGATCACGGGGTCCGCGTCGATATCCGCCAGGCTCGACACCGAGGTCGAGATGCTGGTCCGCGAGAGGCTGTCCTGCCACACCGAGCGCCCATTTTCGTAACGATAGGCGTTGAGCTCGCCGCTCGAGAAGCCAGCGATGATCGTGCCCTGCGCGGCAGCGGGCGCGCCCACACCGAACACGCCCTGGGTTTCGAGGCTGGCGGACGCGGTCCACTGCACCTTACCGTCAGTCTGGCCGAGCGCGAAGATCTGATTGTCCTGGCTCAGCACATAGACGTTGCCGTTGGCGACGGTTGGCGATCCCCGTAAGGGACCACCGGGCTTGGCCTTCCACAGGATCTTGCCGTCGGCAGCGTCGAGCGCGACCGCATCGCCCACGCCGTCGGTCGCATAGAGCTTGCCGTCGTCGAAGCTGACCCCCCCGCCGAAACGCGCGCCGGCGTTCTTCTTACCCTCGGGTGCGATCGCGACCTTCCAGACCTGGGCGCCGGTGTCGGCGGCCATCGCGTGGACGGCGCCATCGACGTCTATCACGTACAGCCGGCCGCCGGCGATCACCGGCGAGGCGGCGAGCCGCATCTTCTTGGTGCCGCCGGGAATCTGTACGCTCCACGCCTTGGCCGGGCTGTCGGCGAGCGCGAGTTGGCCCATCGACTTGGAGGCATTGCCGCCGGGCTGCGCCCAGCTGTCGTTGACCATCGCGGGTGGCAACACCACCTGCACCCCGGCCAGCGACTTGTCGGGCAGCGCATCACTCTCGGTGGCGAGGATCGGCACGCGGTCGCCGAGCACCGGGGTCTTCTTATGCCCACCCTTGAAGATGCCGCAGGCGCTGAGCGCCACGAGCGCCGCGATCGCGATCGGCACTCTCACTTGCTTAATCATTGCGCTTTTTTATCCCCGTTCTGGTCGACTGCGTCGACACCGAGTACGCCCGCCATCTGAACTGCGCGTTGACGAAGCGTGGACGGGACGCCTTCATCCGCTGCAATCTGGCCAAACATCTGCCCCGCGAGATCGCGCCGGCCCATATCGATATAGGCGACCGCGACCAGCTCCCCCGCGCTGCCGAACCAGGGATTACCCTTGCTGGCGAGCGGACGCAGCCGGCTGATGACCACCTGCGGCTTGAGGCTGTCGAATTCGGTCGCGGTCTGGCGGACCAGCGCCAGATCGCGGAACGGCTTGGCCAGGCTGTCGTCAGCCGCGATCTCGGCGAATTTAGCGGCCGCGCCCTTATTGTCTTTTTTGCTTAGCAGCACGTCGCCCTGGGTGAACTTGGCCATCGCACGATAGCCGTCCGACTTGGAGGTCGCGAGCTCAGCAAGCGGCTTGGAGACCGCATCCATCTTGCCGTTCGACAGATCGTCGAACGTAGCCTGATAGGCTTCGCCCTGCTTGCCTGCGAGAACCTGCTGATGGTGGTTCCACCACAGGCCGCCGGCCAGCGCGAGGAGCGCGACGACGATTGCGCCTGCCGCCCATACGCCCCATTTTCGGGCGAGCTGCGCCATCTGGTCGCGGCGGAGTTCGTCGTCGACTTCGCGCCGGAACGCATCATTGGTATTGGGCGGGACGGCCAAGGGGTAGCTCCGGGAAAGGCGGGGAAGACGGCGACCTTAGCTGCCCGGGCCACGAAACGGAAGGTGTTCAATCCTTGGGCGCATAGACTTGGTCCGGCCCCGGGAATGTCCGGGAGCGGACATCGGCGGCATAGGTCTCGACCGCGGCGGAAATACGGCCGGAGAGGTCGTCGAACCGCTTCACGAATTTGGCGGTGCGCTCGAACATACCAAGCATGTCATCGACGACCAGCACCTGCCCGTCACACCGCGCCGACGCGCCGATGCCGATCGTCGGGCATGCCACCGCCCGGGTAATGGCGATGGCGATAGGCTCGACCACGCCCTCAATCACTATTCCAAAGGCGCCCGCGTCGGCGATGGCGGTTGCGTCGGCGAGGATCTTGGCCGCCTCCGCTTCGGTGCGACCGCGCGCGCCATAACCGCCGAGGGCGTTCACCGCCTGCGGGGTTAGACCAACATGGCCCATTACCGGGATGCCACGCTCGGAGAGGAATGCAACGGTCCGCGCCATCGCAGTACCGCCCTCTAGCTTCACCGCCGCCGCGCCGGTCTGTTTGAGCAACCAGGCGGCATTTTCAAACGCCTTTTCGGGCGAGACCTCGTAGCTGCCGAACGGCATGTCGATCACCACCACCGCGTGATAGCTGCCGCGCACCACCGCTGCGCCATGCGCCGCCATCATCTCCAGCGTGACCGGCACGGTAGTGGGTAGGCCATAGATCACCTGCCCCAACGAATCGCCGACCAGCAGCATATCACAATGCGCATCGAGCAACTGCGCCATCCGCACGGTGTAGGCGGTCAGCATCACCAGCGGCTCGGTGCCCTTGCGCTGGCGGATCGCAGGGACGGTCAGCCGCTTCATCGGCGCCGGGGTGGGCGTAGCACGGCTGGTGGCGGTGTCGAGCGTATAGGTCGTGGACATGCAATAGTGTCTAGTCGTCTGCGTCGCCGCGGCCAAGGGAGGACCGACAGCCGCTGCACATTCGCCCCCCCACCCACAGCGTGTCAAAGAACGCCGAAAACCAATAACGGGCACCAAGGCCTATCCGCTCCATCGGGAAGCAATCGGCATACGCAGCCAGGATAGACGGTGATTTTACCTGCCATAGACGGCCTCGACGCATCGCGCGCCCGTCGCCCTCCGCTGCAAAAGAGGCTCGGTTGAGCAAGAGCTTTCGTGCAATTCTTGTTTGCCGGCCCGCTGGGCGGCCTGCGAGGTTTGGATGACGATTCTCTACGTGATCCACCGCCGACGCCGGGCGATGCCGGCGAACCACAAGGCATAAGCCGCAATCGCAAGGATGATCACCGGGAAGATCGCGGTGGCAAGCAGCCCTTTGCGTGCGACAATATCGGTGGTGGCAAACAGATAGCCGAACTGAACAACCGCCGCATCCAGCGAAACCATCAGCAACGGCCGCGCCCATGCCGATCGTAACAGCAGGGCAAATCCGCCGAACAGCCCCGCGCCGACTGCCAGCGCATAGACCCAATGATACCAGAGCGGCAACCCGGCCAAGAGCGTGCGATCATAAGCGGTCGCTGGCCCCATCGCCCCGGCGCCGGACGCGAACTGCCGGTAGCAAGCGTAGCAGCCGATTGCGCTCCACGCCGTCAACGCCATCGAGATAGCCCAATAACTAAGTCTGGGTGTCCGTTCGAAGTGCATCAATCCTGCCTCCACCGATAACCGATCGAAAGCTGCGCCTTCCGTCACGTAAAGGCAATCGGTTCAAGCAGTTGCGAAGATTGATTCGTAGCGTTCAGGCTTGAAGCCGATTTCGATCCCGCCGGCATGCTCCAGCACTGGACGCTTGATCATTGATGGTTGTGCCAGCATCAGCGCGATCGCCTTATCGGCGTCGAGCCCTGCCCTGTCCGCCTCGGGTAGTTTGCGAAAAGTTGTGCCGGCGCGATTGAGCAGCGGTTCCCAGCCGACCACAGCAACCCAGTCGTGCAATGTCTTCGGATCGATCCGCGCCTTCTTATAGTCGTGAAACCGCGCCGTAACCGGACGCGCCTCCAGCCATGCGCGGGCGCGCTTTATCGTGTCGCAATTGGGAATGCCGTAAATCGTAGTCATCTTTATGCTTTCGACCGGGTGGGCCCACAGAGCAAGTCTTGTTTGATTAAGGGATGTATCGCCTTTGCTTTCCGTCGTTTACCATACGTTCGGGATAACGCGCGTAGAGCGCAGCTATGGAACTTTACGTAGGCCTCCGGTGGATCGTCGTCGCGCTGCTGTTGGCGCTGGGCTGGAGCAGTTCGGCTGGCGCTCGCATGCACGACGTGCCGGTGTGTGCCGCACGCGCTACGCCCGACATGCGCGCCCGCGCCCTGTTTGGCACGCCAGAGCGCTTCGATTGCACGACGCGCCAGGCCGAGTTTGGCGCGGGCGATTACTGGCTGCTGTCTGCGCCGCTACCTGCGGCGACCGACGCCGCGCCGCAGACCTTGGTACGCAACGCAAGCGTGTGGCAGCGCCGTTCGACGCTCTATGCGCTCTATGCCGACGGCGCGATCGTCGCCATCGCCACCGACGACCATGACGCCACCCGCCGACTGCAACTCGGCGCGATCTTCCAGACGGCGTTGCCAAACCGTGGCCCGGCAGTCGTCCGACTGTTGTGGCACATCGAGGGATCGCCGAACCTACGCGGCATTCTGATCGGCGTAGCGACCGCGACCCGGGCTGATGCCGCGGTGTCGAACATCGCGATGGCTGCGCTCTATTCCGGATTCGCCGGGCTGTGCGTCGCACTGCTGGTGTACAATATCGCGATGTGGGGCGCGATGCGACATCGGTTCCAATTGATTTATTGCGGAATGGTGATCGCCCTACTGGTCTACGCCTTCTCCTCATCAGGCGCGCTGGCCTGGGCATTTCCACAGATTGCCAACACATTTCGGATGCGCGTCAATGGGTTGGCGCTCGGCGTGTCGGCGGTAACCGCGCTGGCGTTCGCGCGCAGCTTCTTCGAAGACGGCGTGTTCGAGGGCCGACTCGGCCGGCTGAGCCGCTGGGTGAAGGCTGCCGTGCTGACCGCAACCGCTGCCTACACATTACTGTCCCCTTGGCAGATGCCGTTGCTCGACCGTGCCTTTACGCTGTCGCTACTGCTGCTGCTCGCGCTTGCGCCGGCGATATTATGGAGCGCCTGGCGAAAGCGGAGTGCTTATCTGCAGCTGTTCGCTCTGTCGTGGGCGGCACCGATCGGGCTTGGCGCCGCGAGGATCTTCAACGGCTTCTACCCGATGCCGTGGAACTTCTGGCTCGACAATTCCACGATCCTATCGATGACGGTCGAGGCCCTACTGTCGAGTCTGGCGATCGCTTATCGCATCCGCCTGCTAAGCCGGGACCGCGATGAGGCGCGCGCGCAGGAGATCGCCGCCCGGCTGCTGGCCGACACCGACCCGCTGACCGGGCTGCTCAACCGCCGCGCTTTCCTGCGCGGCGCGATCGGCCGGACCGGCGAGCAGATCCTGCTGATTGCCGACATCGACCATTTCAAGCGCGTAAACGATACGATCGGCCACGACGGTGGCGACGAAGTGCTGCGACTGTTTGCACGCACGCTGCGCGCCGCGGTGCCGCGCGAAGCGATCGTCGCCCGATTGGGCGGCGAGGAGTTCGCAATCCTCACCCCGGCCACCCACCCGATTCGGGCCGAGGCGATCCTCGAGCGATTGCGCGCAGCGCCGATGCCCTACGACCTCAGCGTCACCGCCAGCATCGGCGTCAGCCGCGGCGCGCTGACTTCCGAGCCGCAATGGAAAGCACTCTACCGCGACGGCGACCGCGCCTTATTTGAGGCCAAGGCAGCAGGGCGCGACCGTGCGCGCGAAGGACTACGCACCGCAGCCTGACGCTTGCTGCGACTCGGGGCCGGCTAGGATCAGTGGCGAGGGAGAGACGTGACATGCGCAATCGTCAGATCGCATTTCTGCTGAGTGCCGTGCTGTTGCTCGTGATCGCCGCGCGACATTCTTCGGCCGACTTCCGCATTCTAACACATGACGCTACGGACCCCGCGCCGCATCGCTTCCAAGCGGCGGTCGACCTCGGGTTGATGGGGTCAGCGTGCTCGTCACCTGGACAGGCAAGCACCTTGGCTGAGGCGGTTTTATGGCACTTTTAGGCGCTTGCGGCGTGCGCGCGGCCTGCTTACACGACTGTCAATGAGCGATTCACCTAGCGTTTCTCCCGACCAGATCTGGCGCACAGCCTATCGCCATCCGACCGCGTGGGAGACCCCCTTCCCGCCACTATCGATGGTTGACCTGTTCGAGGATTCCGCCGCACGACGCGACACGGCGCCACTGCTCGACTTCATGGGCCGGATCTACAGTTATGCCGAGACGCTGGACGGCGCCAACCGCGTGGCGTGCGGGCTAAAGGCGTTGGGATATGGCCCGGGCGACCGGATCGGGCTCTTCCTACCCAACGTGCCGCATTACGTCGCGGCTTATTACGGCATCCTCAAGCTCGGCGCTACGGTGGTAAATTTCTCGCCGCTCTACACCTCCGCCGAACTCGCACATCAAGTCGCGGATTCGGGCACGCGCGTGCTCTTCACGCTTTCGGCCAAGGCATTGCTACCCACAGCACTGAAAGTACTCGAAGAGAGTGCGCTCGAGCGGCTGGTAGTGGGATCGGTCGCGGGCGCGTTGCCGCCGGCCAAGTCGCTGCTCTACCGATTGTTCAAGGGGGCGGAGGTCGCCGAACGGCCGCACGATCCGCGCGTCCTCGCCTTTTCTAAATTGATCGCCAACGACGGCGCGTGCAGGCCGACCCCGATCGATCCCGAGACCCATCTCGCGCTGATCCAATATACCGGAGGCACCACCGGCGTGCCTAAGGGTGCGATGCTCACCCACCAGAACCTCTCGGCCAATGCACGCCAAGTGATGGGGCTCGACCCGCACGTCGGCGAGCAGGACCGGATCCTCGGTGTGCTACCCTTCTTCCATGTCTTCGCCAATACCTGCGTGCTGAATCGGACCGTGCTCAACGGCGGCACGATTGTCATGCTGCCGCGGTTCGACGCGACCCAGGCGCTCGCTGCGATCACCCGGTCCAAGGTCACAGCTTTGCCGGGCGTGCCGACCATGTACCAGGCGCTGCTCGACAATCCCCATTTGGCGAAAACCGATTTCTCTTCGCTGCGGGTTTGCATCTCGGGTGGTGCGCCCCTTCCCGCCGAGCTCAAGAAGCGATTCGAGGCGGCGACCGGCGCGAAGCTGGTCGAAGGCTATGGCCTGTCGGAAAGCTCGGGCGTGATCTCGGCCAATCCGTATGAGAATGAAGGCAAGGCCGGATCGATCGGCCAGCCGATCCCGGGCACCCACGTCAAATTAGTCGACAAGGAAGACCCGACCAAGCCTGTCCCCGACGGCGAGCCCGGCGAGATCGTCGCCAAGGGCCCGCAGGTCATGAAAGGCTATTGGAACCGCCCCGACGCCGATGCAGAGACATTTACGGACGGCTGGCTGCGCACCGGCGATGTCGGGCAGATAGACGCGGACGGCTTCATCCGCATAGTCGATCGGCTGAAGGATATGCTAGCGGTCAGTGGTTTCAAGGTGTTCCCGAGCCAGATCGAGGCGATTCTCTACCACCACCCCGCAGTCCGCGAGGCAATGGTGATCGGCATCCCCGATCCGTATCGCGGCGAACATCCGCGCGCGTATGTGACGCTGAACGACGAAATTGCCGCGACCGGCGTGGAACTGAAGGAGTGGCTCAATCCGCAACTCGGCCGGCACGAACGGGTCGACCAGGTGGTGATCCGCCTGACCATGCCCAAGACGATGATCGGCAAGCTCAGTCGCAAGGACCTTGTGGCCGAGGTGATGGCGGAGGAATCGTCAATCGCGCAATAGGGCTCGACATCGCACCCGGTGCTGACGACGCGGAGGATTTCAACCACCTTTCGCATCGGCCGTTTCACTCGTCACGACCAGCATCGGCATTTTTGTGCGCCTCTCCCCGGCTCTTTTCCAGTTTCTAGAAACGCGCGAACGCTTCCTCGATCGGAATCGATGGCCGCGGATCGTCCAGTGCCCGATCGATCTTCGCGCGCAACAATTCGTTGCACGCAACTTCCCCGCGGTCGATCGCATCGGGTCTAGCGCGAACACTTCATTCACCAAATTCACATCGCCCGGACCGCACGTGCCACGAGGCCTTTACGGCTATCTCGCCTGCGATGACCATTTCCGGCCCGGCTGCGATATCTACCGTGCGGACGATATCATCGCGGCTCGCGCTGTTTCACCCTGCTTCGGCGGCGCTTGACCCTTCCGCGCCGCCTGCCGCATAGCAGGCCGATGGAAACCGCTCCTATTGCCGAACTTTCGTTCGAAGACGCCCTCAACCGCCTGGAGGGCATCGTCGCCCGCCTAGAATCTGGCGACGCCAGCCTTCAGGAGGCGATCGACCTCTACGCCGAAGGTGACCGGCTGCGCGCGCAATGCGCCGCACGGCTCGATGCCGCGCAAGCGCGGATCGAGGCGATCAAGCTCGACAGCGAGGGCCACCCTGCCCGCGTCGAACCGTTCCTGGCCGGATGAGCAGCAGCCCCATGCCGCACGCCTCCCTGTCGCTGACCGCGGCGCTCAAGCAGGTCTCGGACGAGATCGACCAGCACTTAGATACGCTGTTGCAAATCCCGACAGACCCACGCGCTCATCTTTACCGGGCCATGCGCCACGCTGCGATCGGCGGCGGCAAACGGCTGCGCCCGCTGTTGGTGTTCGCCACCGCCAACCTGTTCGCTGTCGACCGCGAATGCGCCGGGCGCGCCGCAACTGCGCTCGAATGCATCCACGTCTATTCGCTGGTCCATGACGATCTGCCGGCGATGGACGACGACGACATGCGTCGCGGTAAACCGACCGTGCACAAGGCGTATGACGAAGCGACCGCGATCCTGGCCGGCGATTCGCTGCACGCGCTGGCCTTCGAGGTGCTCGCCGATCCGCTGACCCATCCCGATCCGTTTGTCCGCGCCGAGTTGGTGCTCGACCTCGCCCGCGCGGCGGGTCCTTCGGGCATGGCCGGCGGCCAAGCGATGGACATCGAGGCTGAGAAATCGAGCTTCGACCTGCCCACCGTCACCCGGCTGCAGGCGATGAAGACCGGGGCGCTGATCGCCGCCGCAGTCGAGGCTGGTGCGATTCTGGGACGGGTGCCGCCCGAGGGCCGCACGGGGCTTCGCGGCTATGCTCGCGATATTGGCCTGGCGTTCCAGATCGCCGACGACCTGCTCGACATTGAAGGCAATGAGGAACTCGCCGGTAAGAAGCTGCGCAAGGACGAAGGCGCCGGCAAGGAGACCTTTGTGTCGCTGCTCGGCGTGGAGCGCGCCAAGACGCAATTGGCGATGCTGGTCGACCAGGCGGTGCAGCATTTACACACTTATGGCGCGGAAGCCGATCTGCTGCGGGACATCGCTCGCTACGTGATGCAACGGGACCACTGATATGACCACGCGCATCGGCGTCTACCCCGGCACCTTCGATCCGGTGACGCTCGGTCATATGGACATCATTCGGCGCGGTGCCAAACTGGTCGATCGGCTGGTGATCGGGGTGACCACCAACCCATCCAAGTCGCCGATGTTCTCGCTTGAGGAACGCTTGGCGATGGTGAAGCGCGAAGTCACCGACGTCGGTGGCGACATACAGGTGGTGAGCTTCGATTCGCTGTTGATGGATTTTGCAGAGCGCGAACATGCCAGCGTCATCGTCCGCGGCCTGCGCGCGGTGGCCGATTTCGAGTACGAATATCAGATGGCGGGAATGAACCAAGCTCTGAACAACCGTATCGAGACGGTATTTCTGATGGCCGACGTCGCGCTGCAGCCGATCGCCAGCCGGCTGGTCAAAGAGATTGCGCTGTTCGGCGGCGAGATCCGCAAGTTCGTGCCGACCGCGGTGCGCGACGAAGTGGTCACCCGAGTCGAGAAGATCGGCCGCAAGGGCAGCTGACGAGGCCGCCGCGCAACACAGCACCGTCCTGTCGAGGTCGTTTTGGCGTCCGTGCGCGGTCCCACGAACCAATAGTGGCCTGCTTGGCGCCCGTGGCCACGCGCGAATCCTGAACCAAGTTCAGGTTGAAGAGGACGGGAGGGCCAAGCCCCCCCTTCTCTTATCCCAACTTTTGTTCGACCAGCGCCTTCAGATCGCACATCGCGCGCGCGCCGACGTGGCTGATGATCTCCGCCGCGCAGACCGCGCCCATCTTGAGCGACGCCTCAAGCGATAGCCCGCGCGCCTGCCCGGTGAGGAAGCCGGCCGCGAACAGGTCGCCCGCCCCTGTCGTATCCACGACCTGCGCAATCGGTTCGGCGTCGACCGACGCCTTCTCGCTGCTGGAAACCGCGATCGCCCCATGCTCGCCGCGGGTCACTACCAGCGTCGGCACCTTGGCCGAGACCTGCACGACGGCAGCATCGAAATCGTCGATCTCGGTCAGCGACAGCAATTCGGCCTCATTGGCGAACAGAATGTCTATCTGGCCCGTGTCGATCAAATCGAGGAAATCATCCCGGTGGCGGCTGATGCAGAAGGTGTCGCTGAGGGTGAACGCCACCTTGCGTCCCGCGTTACGCGCGACGTCGATCGCCCTGCGCATCGCTGCGCGCGGCTCTTCGGGATCCCACAGATAGCCTTCGAGATAGAGAATTGCGCCCTGGGCAATCAGCTCGAGGTCAAGCGCACTGGCTGGCAAATATTGCGACGCGCCCAAAAAAGTATTCATCGTCCGTTGGCCGTCGGGTGTAACGAAGATCAAGCAGCGCGCGGTGGAGGGGTCGCCGGCCCGTGCGGCGGTGTCGAAGCGGATCCCGGCCGCGCGGATGTCGTGTGCGAACACCTCACCCAGTTGGTCGTCGGCGACTTGGCCGACGAAGCCGCATTTAGCCCCCATAGCGGCCATGGCGGCGACCGTATTGGCAGCAGAGCCGCCGCTGATCTCCATCCCCGGCCCCATCTTCGCATAGAGCGCATCGGCCTCTTCCGGTGAAAACATTAACTGCATCGAACCCTTGGCCATGCCCTCGCCGGTGATGAAGGCGTCTTCAGCGTGCGACAGGACGTCGACAATCGCATTGCCAATCGCAACAACGTCATAGGCGGGGATGGTCACAGGCTTCTCCGGATAGATACGATAGCGCCGCCCTATCGGCGGCCCTTGGCAAGCGCAACCGGGCGATGCAGACCCACACGATGATCGCCGCATTCTTCCTCTCGCTTGGCCAGTTGCTCGATCCTCGGATCGTGCGGGTGCTGCTAAAGTCCTTCCTAATGACCGTCGCGGTGTTCGTGGTGCTCGCCGCTGCCTTATGGTGGCTCGCCGGCCAGGCGATGGAGGACTATCTCGGCTGGAGCGATGGCGGGCTTGCCGCCGGGGTCGCGCTGATCGCCACCGCGCTGGCCGCCTGGGTCCTGTTCGGCGCAGTCGTGATCGGGGTGATGAGCCTATTCGCTAACGAAGTGATCCGCGCGGTTGAGATCAAGCATTATCCGCAGGCGCTGGCCGACGCGCACAACGTCGGCATGGTCCAGGCGAGCGCGATGGGGCTTGCCTCGTCGCTGCGACTGCTGCTGCTCAATGTGGTGCTGTCGCCGCTCTACTTGATCCTACTGGTAACCGGCGTGGGGCCCGCGATCCTGTTCGTGATCGCCAACGGCTGGCTGCTTGGGCGGGATCTCGGAGATATGGTGGCAGCCCGCCATATGTCCTGGTCGGCGATGCGGGGCTGGCGCAGGACGAGCCGCGGTTGGCGCTTCGTGCTCGGGGTTGCAGCAGCAACCCTGATCGTGGTTCCGCTGGTCAACCTGCTGGTGCCCGTACTGGGCGCGGCGATGGCGACCCACCTCTTCCATCGGGGACGGACTACATGAAGATTATCGGACTTGCCGCGCTCGCCGGCGGCCTCGCGCTCACCGGTTGCACGACCATGCCTGCGGCCAAACCTGGCCGCGCACCGTTCGTGCCAGTACCGACCTATGGTGGGATCGGGTTGGGGCGGGTGATCGGTCACAATGCCCAAGCGTTGATCACCTTGTTCGGCAAGCCCGATGCGGACATCCGCGAAGGCACGGCTCGAAAACTGCAGTTCGAGGGGCCATTTTGCGTGCTAGACGCGTATCTCTATCCGCCCAAGGGCGCAACCGAGGCCGTGGTCAGCTATCTCGACGCGCGCGAGCCCGACGGCAGCGCGATCGACCGCGCGAGTTGCGTCGCCGCTCTAACCCGCCGCGAAGGCGGCAAATGATGGAATGAAGTTCAGACTCGGCACGAATTTCGCTGGAGCCTGATCGTCAATCCCTCGCCGTCGCGCCGGCTTGTTCCGGCGCTGGCCGGACAGCAGAAGGGCAGCAATAGGCAGCCCAGTCGACCCTGGAACACGTCCTGGATGGCTGATTTAATATCTATCAACCCCTTTGACCTTCGTCACCCGGCAAAGGCATCATACTCAATCCGCCATTCTGCGCGTACCCCGGTGTCTTGCTCAAGTCCTGCGCGGCGATCGCGCTCGTGGCGCCAGCGCGCTGCATCCAACCGCCCGAGCGCCCAGATCGCCGCCCCGCGTACCACCGGCGCCGGATCGTCAAGCAGCACGATCACCGGTCCGATCAGCTCAGCATTCGCGCTGTTGCCCGCGGCGATGGCGGCATTGCGCACCATTCGGTCGCGGCCGATGCGCTTGATCGGCGAGCCCGAGAACACTTGCCGAAATCCTGCATCATCAAGCGCAAGCAGGTCGACAAGCGCGGGCGCAACTAGCTCGGCACGCGGCACAAATGCTTGGTTCGCGCGCGCGACCTCCGCGAATTTGTTCCACGGGCACACCGCCAGGCAATCGTCGCAGCCGTAGATACGGTTGCCGATCGCCGCCCGAAACTCAACCGGGATCGGTTCTTTCAGTTCGATCGTCAGATAGGAAATGCAGCGCCGTGCATCGAGTTGGTAGGGCGCGGGAAAAGCATTGGTCGGGCACGCCGCCTGGCACGCGTCGCAGCTGCCGCAATTCGACAGCGCTCCCGCGTCGGGCACCAGCGCCAACGTGGTGTAGATCGCACCGAGGAATAGCCAGCTGCCATGCTCACGGCTGACGAGATTGGTGTGCTTGCCCTGCCAGCCAAGCCCGGCCGCTTCCGACAGCGGCTTTTCCATTACCGGCGCGGTATCGACGAATACCTTTAGGTCGCCGCCTGCCTCGCCCACAATCCAGCGCGCGAGCCCCTTGAGCGCGCGCTTCACGACATCATGATAGTCGCCGCCTTGGGCGTAGACCGAGATACGCCCGCGATCCCCCGCACCTTCCAGCGCAAGCGGATCGCTAGCCGGCGCATAGCTCATCCCGAGCGCGATTACCGAGCGCGCCTCGGGCCACAGACCGGTTGGCGAGCCTCGGTGGTGCGCGCGCTCCTCCATCCAGATCATCTCGCCATGCGCGCCCTCGTTGAGCCATTGCCGCAGCCGCTCGCTCGACCGGGGCGCTGCGTCGGCAGGCGCGATCCCGCATGCGGCGAAGCCTAGCTCGATCGCTTTTGCCTTGAGGCGAATTTCGAATGGCTTGTCGTCCTGCACGCAATCCCGCTACCACGCCTTGTGAACATCATCATCCTCTCCGTTCGTGTCGAGCCCAGTCAAGACACAGAAGAGAGGGTAGCGCTCGTAACCGGTTCGCGACTTCGCTCGAACCGAATGGATAGGGTTTGATTTGGCCAGCAACGAACTCGCGGTAAGCGCCACAGGCCTAATCAAGCGCTTCGGCGACCGCAAAGTGGTCGACGGGGTCGACATCTCGGTGCCCAAAGGCATGATCTACGGCGTGCTCGGCCCCAATGGCGCCGGCAAGACCACCACGCTCAGGATGCTGCTCGGTATCATCGAGCCCGACGATGGCGAGCGAATGCTGCTTGGCTGCAACCACCCGCGCGACGCCAGCGACCGGGTCGGCTATCTCCCTGAGGAGCGTGGCCTATACCCCGCGATGAAGGCCAGAGAGGCGATCGCTTTCCTCGGCGCACTTCGCGGACTCGACCTGCGTACCGGGCGCAAGCGCGCGGTCGGGCTGCTGGAACGCGTGGGTCTCGGCTATGCGGTCGACATGAAGATCCGCAAGCTCTCGAAGGGCATGGCGCAATTGGTGCAGTTGCTCGGCTCGATCGTGCACCAGCCGGAATTGCTGGTGCTCGACGAACCCTTCTCGGGGCTCGACCCGGTCAACCAGGAGCGGTTGGAGGGGCTGATCCTCGCCGAACGTGACCGCGGCGCGACGATTCTCTTCTCCACCCACGTCATGGCCCATGCCGAGCGATTGTGCGACCGGCTGGCGATCATCGCCGGCGGCAAGCGACGGTTCGAGGGCACGGTCGACGACGCTCGCGCCATGCTGCCGATGCGTGCGCATTATATGCCGCGCCGCGACGCGTCCGACATTGCCGCGCTGCTACCCGAAGATGCCGTACGCGGCCCTGACGGCTGGCGATTCGCGCAGCCCGAGGAGGGTACCGAGGCGCTGCTCGCCCGGCTACTGGACGCCGGCCACGGCATTTCCGCGCTGTCGATTGAGCGCCCTGGGCTGCACGAGGCGTTCGTCCGCATCGTCGGCCAGGTTGCCCAAGAACACGCACCGGGGGAGAAGACACGATGACCCGCCTGCGCCGCATCGTCCGCCAGACGCTGACCATCGCCCGCCGCGATTTTACCGCGACCGTGTTTGCACCGACCTTCCTGCTGTTCCTGTTCGCGCCGCTGATCACGCTCTCGTTCGGGGCGATCGGCGGGGTCGGCGCATCGGTCGCCAGCAGTTCCACCGACAAGAGCCGGATCATCGCGATCGTTGCTCCCGCCGACGCACCCGGCTTCGCCCGCGCCGACGACGAATTGCGCGACATCTTCCGCGACGGCGAGCAGCCCCCCGAATTGCGGATCGACCGGCCCAAGGCCGATCCCGCCAGACAGGCGCATGCGACCTTCGCAGCCAAGGACGTAGATGCGCGGGCGGCGCTCTACGGATCGCTCGAACGGCCGACGATCCTATATGACGGTACGGGAACCCGCTCCGCCGATTATCTCGCGGCCGTCGCCGAGCGCACGCTGCGCGACCGCGCCGGCAGCGAGACTTCGCTATCAGTGCCAGTCAAACGATCGGTGCAGCGCACCACCGGAATCAGTTCGGGCGGCAAGCATCAAGCGGCATTCTTCGGCGTGTTCGGCATCTTCCTTCTTACCATCATCCTGGCCGGGCAGACCGTGGGGACGATGGCCGAGGAGCGATCGAACAAAGTGATCGAGGTGCTGGCCGCCGCGGTGCCGCTCGAATCAGTGTTCCTCGGTAAATTGCTGGGTATGCTGGGAATGGCGATCGTGTTCGTGGTCTTTTGGGGAACGCTGGTGAGTAACGTCGGCGTGCTGCTGCCTGCGGAGGTCGGCCGCGCCCTGCACGAGATCGGGCCAGCGGTGGGTTTCCCGACCTATGCCGTGCTGTTCTTCGTCTATTTCACCATGGCATACATGTTGCTGGGCGCGGTGTTCCTCGGGGTCGGCGCGCAGGCCTCTACGATGCGTGAGATTCAGATGCTGTCGCTGCCGATCACCATTGTCGAGGTCGCCATGTTCGGCCTGTCGTCGATCGGCGCGTCTAGCCCGGACAGCTGGGTCGCCACCTTCGCCGAGATCTTCCCGTTCAGTTCGCCCTTTGCGATGGCGGCGCGCGCCGCCAATTCGCCGGAGATCTGGCCGCATGCCGCAGCGATCGCCTGGCAATTGCTATGGGTGACGATCGTCATCTTCATTTCCGCGCGGGCATTCCGGCGCGGGGTGCTGCAATCGGGCAATGCGAGGTGGTTCTCGCGGCGCAAGGACGTGACGCAGACCGACTAGCTCGGTCATGCCAGATTTGGTCTGCCCTCCACCCAGCGGCAGAAGCCGAAGCGGGAGATTTGCGGGACGGTGGACCCAAGTCCGGGACGATGAGTGTCCGCATCCTGCAACCCGCTTCGAGCGTTCCTATATCTAGCCTGCACCAAGGAGTTCCCGCCCATGACGAACCGCCGCACCTTCCTCACGCTTGCCGGCGGCAGCGCCGCCGCCTTCGCGCTGTTCGGCTGCCGCAGCCAGCCGGCGCAGGCCGCCGAACATTTCGAGGTGACGCTGAGCGATGCACAGTGGAAGGCCAAGTTGTCGCCTGATGCTTATGATGTGCTGCGCCACGAGGGCACCGAACGCCCTTTCTCAAGCCCGCTCAACAACGAGCATCGCAACGGGACCTTCTCGTGCGGAGGGTGTGCGCTGCCAGCCTTCTCATCGAAGACCAAGTTCGACAGCGGCACCGGCTGGCCGAGCTTCTGGCAGCCGTTGCCGGATGCCGTGAACAAGAAGACAGATTCTACGCTGGGAATGGACCGCACAGAAGTGCATTGCCGACGCTGCGGCGGGCATCTGGGTCATGTATTTGACGACGGTCCGAAACCAACGGGCCTGCGTTATTGCATGAACGGGGTTGCAATGACGTTCAAGGCTGCCTGATTTTCGCTCCGTGGTCCCGGCGAAAGCTGGGATCTCGCGTCGTAGCGCCGGACAAGAGCCGCACGAGACTTCAGCTTTGGCTGGGTCTCGGAGTCTAGGTCGGAGATCAGAACTTCGGGTGTGCGACCAGGGTGAGGATGCCGCGCGCATCGTCATCTGCCTTCGCAGTGGCGGTTGGTGCGAGGTCGCCGCCGCGCGGGGCGCGGCCCGAATAGATGAAGCCCTTGGTCGGATAAGCGGTAGTGCCGATGCCGCCCTGCGGGCCGTACCAGACCTTGACCATTGTCCAGTCGCCGTTGGGCGAGACGTCGATCGCGCGGACGTTGGTCTCGATCGTGCCGGGATGCGACCAATTAGCGTGGGTCAGCAGCACTTCGTGGTCGTTGATCACCTTGGAAACGGTGGCGACATGGCCGACCCGCATCCGCGAGGTGGCCGAAAAGGCGAGTACCGCGCCGGTCTTGGGGGCATGACCACGCTCGTAGCGACCCTCGGCTTGGCTCCACCAGGTATTGGCGTTGCCGTGGATGTCGATCCCCGAAACTTCGCGGGCATAAGTGGCGCACTGCCAGAATTGTGCGGCAGCCGGGCTAACCATCATCAGGCCGCACGAAACCACCAGCGCGAATCGCGCTGCCAAAGCCTTGAAATTCATTGGACCCCCGCAGGTCGTTGAAACTCGTTGGATGTTCTTGAGCAGCTTGTGCGGCGCGGCGGAACCCCATCGGGTTAACCCTGGGAACCTTTTCCGACGAACGGTGTTTCACCCCCGACGAGCCGACGAAATGCGGCTGTGTGGCCGCGTCCAATCCGGGTGGATCGGACCGAGGGCGGCGTCGCCATTGAGAATCGCCCCCTCGCCAAGCCATAAGACGCGCAGTAGGTTGCGGCCATGACCCGCCCGATCCTGCTGCTCGCCATATTGCTGTGCGCGTGCACCAAGCCCGCAAAGTTCGGCCAAGACAATGACGCCGCCCTGTTTAATGCCGGCGAAGTTGAACAGCCGCTGACCCCGGGCGTGGTGCCAGTGCGCATCGGCGACGGCGGCCCGCGCTTTGCAGCCTGCGGCGGCACCGGGGAGGTGTGGAACCTCTCGCCCGGCGGCGAAGCGAGCCTGACGGTGCGCAGTGCGCCCTTCACTGAAGCCGGCAAGATTGCCGAACTCGGCAACGGCGCCAAGCTATCGGTCTGCGCGCGGTCGATGGACCAGCGCTGGTTAGGGGTGGTGATCCCGCCTACCGCCGCCCCTGATTCCGATTGCGGCACCGCCTCGCCCGCTGCGTCGCCGCGAGCCTATGCAGGTCCTTGCCTGTCGGGATGGGTAACCAGTGCGTTCGTGCGACTGAGCGCGCGCTGATTGACACCTAAAGCCGTTCAGCGACGGGTTCTCCATCTCCTGCGTATCTAGGCTGACAGACACCATGGCAAACGCGATGTTCTTGAAGAGCTTGGGAGGGCTCGGGCCGCCCGCACTGGACGGTGCACAGCGGCAACAGGTCGCGCTGACGATGACCGCACAGCTCGGGCCGATCGACAGCGGCAAGAGCAGCCGAGTAACCGGCTGAGTGAAGGGGGGGCAACGCCGGTCCCAATTTCGTATCGCCTGCGTTTCGCTCCAAATTGCTGTCGCAGGCGCTGTTCGCGACAATGCTCGAATCCGACCTCAGCGAGCTGACCGCAAGCAACTCACGCGCCGACGCCACCGATGGATCGACGCCCGGACATCGCACGATAGGCGACGGCATTCGTAACGTGATGACGGTGCACGCGATCGCAAGCGAATATCAGCGCACGGCAAGGTGCCGGAAAGCTTCACCGACGGACCGCTTATGCAACGGGACGCCTAACCCGAAAGTACTCCCGAGACCATATCGGGTGTCCCTTTCAAGCCCGGCGAGCCGATGATCGATCCTTCACGGCGCGACCCTCCCGACAAAAATCCCGAGACGGGAACGGAAAGTTACCGCGCGATACCGCCCGCCGCCAGCACCGCCAGCGTCACCAGTTCACTGGCGGTACTCGTCATCGGCGCGATCTGCACCGACTTTTCCATCCCCAGCAACATCGGCCCGATTACCGCGTCGCCGCCAAGCTCGCGCAACAGCTTGGCCGAGATGTTGGCGCTCTGTAGCCCCGGCATGATCAGCACATTGGCCGGGCCCGACAGCCGCGCGAACGGATAGTTCGCCAACTGCTTGGGGTTGAGCGCCACGTCCGGTGACATCTCGCCTTCATACTCGAACGTCACCTTACGCTCGTCGAGCACGGTCACGGCGGCGCGGATGTCGTCGAGCCAATTACCTTCTGGATTACCGAAATTGGAATAGCTCAGAAAGGCAACCCGTGGCTCGTGGCCCATGCGCTTGGCGACCAGCGCGGTCTGCTCGGCAATGTCGGCAAGTTCCTGAGCATTGGGACGCTCGTTGACGGTGGTGTCAGCCATGAACACGGTGTGGCTCTGACCCACCATCAAATGGATGCCGAACGGAGTGCGGCCAGGCGCAGGATCGATCACGCGACGAATCTCGCGCATCGTATGCGCATAGGTGCGGGTGATGCCGGTGATCATCGCGTCCGCTTCGCCAAGCTGGAGCAGCACCGCGCCGAAGATGTTGCGATCCTGATTGATCATCCGCTCGCAGTCGCGGCGCAGATAGCCGCGGCGCTGGAGGCGCTTGTAGAGAAAATCAACCATCGCTGGCACCAGCGGCGAATGACGGCTGTTGTGCACCTCATAGTCCGCCGGATTGTCGACGCCGAGCGCCTTCAGCCGATCGTGGACGTCGTCGCGACCGACCAGCACCGGCGTGCCATAGCCACCGTCCTTGAACGCGATCGCCGCGCGGAGCACGACCTCTTCCTCGCCTTCTGCGAACAGCACCCGCTTGGGATGCGCGCGCGCGCCTTCATAAGCGAGGCTCAACACGGAAGTGGTAGGGTTCAACCGCCCGCGCAACTTGTGGCGATAGGCCTCCATGTCGAGGATTGGTTTGGTCGCCACGCCCGAATCCATCGCCGCCTGGGCGACGGCGACCGGCACGATCTCCATCAGCCGCGGATCGAACGGCGCCGGGATGATATATTCGGGGCCGAAGCTGTAGCGCACGCCGTATGCCAACGCGACCTCCTCAGGCACCTGCTGACGCGCAAGCGCTGCCAGCGCGTTCGCGGCTGCGACCTTCATCTCTTCGTTGATCGTCGTAGCGCGCACATCGAGCGCGCCGCGGAACAGGAATGGGAAGCACAACACGTTGTTGACCTGATTCGGATAGTCCGAGCGGCCAGTGGCGATGATTACGTCGGGGCGGACGCGCTTGGCATCGGGCGGCGTGATCTCGGGGTCAGGATTGGCCATCGCGAAGATGATCGGCTTGGGCGCCATCTTCATCAGATAGGCGGCCGGCAGCGCGCCCCCTGCGGACAGCCCCAGGAACACGTCGGCGCCGTCGAGCGCCTCTTCCAGCGTACGCTTCTCGGTCTTCACCGCATGCGCCGACTTCCACTGATTCATATCTTCGGTGCGCCCCTGGTAGATCACCCCGGTCTTATCGCACATGAACACCCGGTTGGCAGGCACACCCATCGCCTTGATCAGCTCGGTGCAGGCGATCGCCGCCGCACCCGCGCCATTGACCACCATCGTCACATCCTTGATGTCGCGCCCGGTGAGGAACAGTGCGTTGATCAGGCCGGCGGCGGCAATGATCGCCGTGCCATGCTGGTCATCATGGAAGACGGGAATATTCATGCGTTCGCGCAGCGTCTGCTCGATGATGAAGCATTCAGGCGCCTTGATATCCTCGAGGTTTATACCGCCGAAACTCGGCTCCATCAGCTCGATCGCGTCGATCAGCCGGTCTACGTCCTCGGTCTTCAATTCGATGTCGATCGAATCGACGTCCGCGAAGCGCTTGAACAGCACCGCTTTGCCTTCCATCACCGGCTTTGACGCCAGTGCGCCAAGGTTACCTAGGCCCAGAATAGCCGTCCCGTTCGAGATTACCGCAACGAGATTGCCCTTGGCGGTGTAATCATACGCAAGTGAGGGATCGCGGGCGATCGCAAGCACCGGTACCGCCACGCCTGGCGAATAGGCCAGCGCGAGGTCGCGCTGCGTCGCCATTGGCTTGGAGGCGATAATCTCGATCTTGCCTGGGCGGCCTTCCGAATGGAACAGCAGCGCCTCGCGCTCGGAAAACTGGACGTTGCTGTCTTCGGACATGGGTAGGCCTTCGTTTCGGTGTCGCGCCGGTCTTTAAGTGGGGATGGGAGAGAATGAAACCGCTTTGGCGTGCCTTATCCGCAGGAGGCGACGCTACGGCCGGAGCGCATGTGCGGATTTCCGCACGGCTGGGTGTCATCATGAGTCTGCGTATTTCGGTCCGCTCAACGCAAGCTCGAGTATTGTGCCACTCCGTCCTGTGCCTGCCGCTGGAGATCCCAGCTTGCGCCGGGCTGACGAGATGGGGGCACATCCACGCTGCCACTTTCCCCCCCGCCCCCGCTCCGCTAGTCCGCGCTCATGTCGCACCCAGTTCCTACTCCGATGATGGCGCAATATTTCGCGCTCAAGGCCGAGGCCGCCGATTGCCTGTTGTTCTATCGCATGGGTGATTTCTTCGAGCTGTTCTTCGACGACGCGCGGATCGCCGCCGCCTGCCTCGACATTGCGCTCACCGCGCGCGGCGAGCATGACGGCAAGCCGATCCCGATGTGCGGTGTACCGGTCCATGCCGCGGAAGGTTATCTCGCGCGGCTGATCAAAGGCGGCAACCGCGTCGCCATCGCCGAGCAGATTGAAAGCCCTGCCGACGCCAAGGCGCGCGGCGGCAAGACCCTCGTCGCGCGGGGAATCGTCCGGGTCGTGACGGCGGGGACGCTGACCGAGGAAGCACTGCTCGATTCGCGCGCCGCAAACTGGTGCGTTGCGATCGGCGAGACATCCACCGGCGTAGCGATCGCCGCCGCCGACGTCTCCACCGGGCGCTTCGAACTGGTCGAGACCGACGCGATGAGCCTGGGCGCCGAACTCGCCCGGCTTGCTCCCGCAGAGACGATTGTGGCCGATGGCACCGCCTTCGAGGAATTCGCCACTTCCGTGCGCCCCCGCGCCGATTTCGACAGCGGTACGGCCGAGGAACGACTTAAGCGGCTGTGGGGAGTGGCGACGCTGGATGGTTTCGGCCAGTTCGGGCGCGCAGGGCTGGCGGCCGCCGGCGGGCTGGTCGCCTATCTCGAACATGCCGCCAAGGGTGCCCTACCCTTCCTGCGCCCACCCCAGATCGCGCGGACCAAGGACGCGATGGCGATCGACGCAGCCACCCGCGAGAGCCTGGAGCTTACCTGCACCACCGGTGGTGTTCGCAAAGGAAGCCTGCTCGACGCGGTCGACCGCACAGTGACGGGGGCGGGCGCACGGTTGCTGGGCGCGGACATCGGCGCGCCGCTGATGAACCGGATGAAGATCGATGCGCGGCTCGATTTGGTCGGCTATCTCCACGACGAACCGGGCTTGCGTGAAAGCCTCCGCGATACGCTGCGCGCGCTGCCAGATATCGGCCGCGCTCTCGGACGGATCGCCGCAGGGCGCGGTTCCCCGCGCGACCTCGGCCAGCTACGCGACGGGCTCGACGGCGCATGGCTGCTCGGCGAGCGGCTCGACGCAGCGGCCACCGCCCCCGCTTTGCTGTCCGCACTCGCCCCGCGACTGCGCGGGCACAGCAAACTGATCGATCTCTTCAAGCGAGCGCTGGTCCCTTCACCGCCGATCGACGCCTCGGATGGCGGGTATATCGCAGAAGGCTATGACGCCGCGCTAGACGACCTGCGCGATGCCGGTGCGGGCGGCAGGCGGGCGATCGCCGCGCTGGAGGCAAATTATCGCATCTCGACTGGAATCTCCGCGCTGAAAATTCGGCACAACGGCGTGCTCGGCTATCATATCGAGGTGCCAGCGCGGGTCGCCGATGCGCTGATGCGGCCCGAGAGCGGCTTCACCCACCGCCAGACATTAGCCGGGGTGGTCCGCTTCAACGCGCCCGAATTGCACGACGTCGCGATCAAGGTCGCGCAGGCCGGCGGCCACGCGCTGACCGCCGAGGCCGCGCATCTCCAAGAACTGACTGCCATGGCGCTCGGCCAGCGCGAGCCGATTGCCGCCACTGCCGACGCACTGGCGCGGCTCGACGTCGCCGCTGGTCTCGCCGAGCGGGCAGCAGAGGGCGGCTGGACCCGACCCACGCTGGTCGAGCATCCATGCTTCGAGATTGAAGGCGGGCGACATCCGGTGGTCGAAGCCGCGATCGCCAAGTCAGGCGGACGATTCGTGGCCAACGATTGCCGGCTGTCGGAGGATTCTCGCCTCTGGCTGATGACGGGCCCGAATATGGGCGGTAAATCTACTTTCCTGCGACAGAATGCGTTAGTCGCGGTGCTGGCGCAGGCCGGCAGTTTCGTCCCCGCGAGCAAGGCGGTGCTGGGGTTGGTCGACCGGCTATTCAGCCGGGTCGGCGCGTCGGACAATCTCGCCCGCGGCCGCTCGACCTTCATGGTCGAGATGGTCGAAACCGCGGCGATCCTTGCGCAGGCGACCCGCGACAGTTTCGTGATTCTCGACGAGGTCGGGCGAGGCACCTCTACCTATGATGGGCTCGCGATCGCCTGGGCGGTGGTCGAGGCGATCCACGAGGACAATCGCTGCCGCTGCCTGTTCGCGACCCACTATCACGAGTTGACCCGCCTTGCCGAGCGGCTCGACGCGCTGTCGCTGCACCATGTCCGCGCGCGGGAATGGAAGGGCGAACTTGTGCTGCTGCATGAAGTATCCGAAGGCCCGGCCGACCGCAGCTATGGCCTGGCGGTGGCGCGGCTCGCGGGGTTGCCGCCAGTGACCGTGGCGCGCGCAAAGGCGGTGCTCGCGAAGCTGGAGGCGGGGCGCGACAAGACTGGCGGGCTGGCCGCAGGGCTGGACGAACTCCCGTTGTTCGCGGCGGCCGCCGCGATCGTCGAGGAGGAATGCGACATGCTGCGAAGCGAGATGGAGGCGCTGGATGTGGACGCGATGAGTCCGCGCGACGCGCTGGAGACGCTGTACCGGCTCAAGGCAATGGCGCGGGAAAAATAAGGCGCGCCCCTTTGGGGAGAAACGACTAAAGTCGCTCCACCGTCCGCTTCACGCGCCGAAGCACTGTCGCATCGAACGCCTCGCCCTCGGCGGCCTCTGTCGCCAATGTCATCAGTGTCATTGCACCGAAGCTGGCCGCCAGTCCCTTCAACCGCCACGCCGCCACGCGCCAGCCGTCGGGGTCGACTGCGGCCTCCAGCGCCCTGGCGCCGCTTTTGGCACTATCGAGGAATGCCTCGCGCAATTCGGCGATTAACGCAGGCTCGTCGCCTACGGCTGCCGCTAGGGTCGCGTCGATTGCACCGGGATCATAGGCCATATGCGGGTTTTAGCGTAGGTGTCGTTAAGGCAAGGTTTCGCTATTCGCTTTGTGGGGCAGGCAAACATGGTAAACGGCATCACATGAACAGGGGACGGATCATCGGCTTGCGGCCGGACGATGCAGCAACGCTGGCCAAGGCCACTCCGGAGGTACTCGACCTCGTTCCAGCCGAGGAGTTGTTTTCCGATCCCGATTACGACGGTTCGGAGCGCAGCAGATTCGCTTGGCTGCTTCCCACGGTGGCCGGGCTCGTCTGCCTTGGTTGGTTCGCCGGCGCGATCGCGCTGAGCTGGCGCGAGCTTCGCCCGCCCGTGCCAGCGCTCATGCTCGTCGAATTCATCGCCGCCTTGTGCGTGCCGCCAGCGCTGGCCGGTGTGCTTTGGATGCTCGCCTTGCGCACCAGCGCTGCCGAGGCGCGGCGCTTCGGCGCATCCGCGCGCGCGATGCGCGCCGAGGCCGCCAGTCTGGACCGCACGATAGCCACGCTCGCGCTGCGGCTCGACCAAAATCGCGCGATGCTCGCCGAACAGACCAATGCCTTGCTCGAGATGGGCGATGGCGCCGCCGAGCGACTGGCCGCGATCAGCAACGGCATGTCGCATGAAATGCGCGCGGTGGACGCCCATGCTCAGCGACTGACCGAGGCCGCCGCCGGCGCACAGACCAACCTCGGCATCCTGCTTTCCTCGCTACCGCGCGCCCATGCCGACATCAGCGACATCGCCAAAGCGCTCGACGCGGCCGGCGCGACCGCCGGCGACCATGCCGCAGCGCTCGATGAGCAGCTCGAAGCGCTGTCACTGCGCGGGCGTGAGGCCGGGCTGGTCGCCGATGGCGCCGGCCAGCGGCTCGCTGCGCATATCGCGACGATGGATGCGACTGGCCACGCCGCCGGCACCCGCCTGGAGGCGGTGGCCAGCGAGATGTCGGCAACCGTCGACGCGATGCTCGATCGCACGGCCGGGGCCGTCGACCAGGCGCGCCAAGGAATCGCGGCACAAGGCGATGCGATGCTGGCGATGCTCGAGACCAACCAGGCCGCCCTCGACCGCACCAGCCGGGAGAGTGTCGCGCTGCTCAGCGACCGGATCGCAGCGATCGAAGCGGTGATTGACCGGATCGCCGCGCGGCTCGACGAGCAGCGCGGGATCGGCGACGATCTCGTCCATGGCCTGAGCTCGGGAATCACCGAGGTAAGCGGCAAGCTCGACGCGCTGCACGCGCAGGGGGTCGAGCGCACGCAAGACCTCGCCGCTTCGATTAGCGCGCTCGGCGGCTCGGCCGGCGCTATGACGGAGGCGCTGCGGCAGGGCGACGCAATGGGTCGCACTGTAATCCACACCACCGAAGAAGTGCTCACCGCACTCGACGCCGCTGCGCGCGAAATTGACGAGACGCTGCCCGAGGCGCTGGCACGGCTCGACGCGCGGCTCGGCGAAAGCCGCCGGGTGGTGGCGGCGTCGAAGCCCGAGCTGCTCGCTTTGGTTACCGCCGCCGAAAGCACCCACATCGCGATTGAAGCGATCGCCGAGGTGATTTCGGGCCAGCGCGAGACGCTCGAGGACCTGTCCGGCACGCTGCTCGACACGCTCAACAGTGGCCGGGCCAAGGCCGATGCGCTCGGCCATATGGTCGACGAGACAATCGAGCGGACCGAGACCTTCGCGCGCGATGCGGCGCCGCAATTGGTCGCGGCGCTGCTGCGGATGCGCGACACGGCGGCGGCCGCCGCCGATCGTGCGCGCGAGACGCTGGCGGCGGTGATCCCGGAGATCAGTCGCACACTGGAGGATGCCAGCGGCGCGGCGATGCAGCGCGCGGTCGGCACCTCTGTCGAGCGGCAGGTACAGGCGATCGCCGAGGCGGCAGAGAATGCTGTTGCTGCCGCCGAGCGCGCGTCTGACCGGCTCAACCGGCAGATGCAGGCGATCGCAGAAACAAGCGCGGCGGTCGATTCGCGGATCGACGAGGCACGCACCGAACGCGAGCAGGCAGATACTGACAGCTTCGCCAAGCGGGCATCGATGCTAATCGAATCGCTCAATTCGGCGGCGATCGATATCGCCAGGTCTTATTCCAACGAAGTGTCGGACAGCGCCTGGGCGGCCTATCTGAAGGGGGACCGAGGCGTGTTCACCCGGCGGGCGGTGCGGCTACTGGATGCCGGCGACGCACGCGAAGTGGCGCGGCTGTACGACGACGACCTCGTCTTTCGCGAACAGGTGAACCGCTACATCCACGATTTCGAGGCGATGCTGCGCGGCGTGCTGACCCAGAGGGATGGGTCGCCGCTGGGCGTGACTCTGCTATCCTCGGACATGGGCAAGCTCTACGTGGCGATGGCGCAGGCGATCGAGCGGTTGCGAACCTGAGCAGTCCGGCCTGCCTGCCCCGCCGCAAAAGCTGAGGTATCGTGCCGCGAAACCACCTTTCGTTGCCCGGAAATCAGCGCTTCGCTGGGAGGACGCGTTACTCGGTCGAATTCCACGGATCGAATAGATCGAGCATCTGCGGCTCGATCCAGCCGTTGACGTAATTTAGGTAATAGAGTGCGAACAGGACGGTCGCGACCGCCGTCACCCGCAACGCGATGCGTTTGACCGGGAAGACGTGCGGCGCGCTGTCGGCCTGCCCCGGCACGCGCGCGACGCCAGCCTCCTCATGGGTCCGCACGCCCCAGGGGAGCACGAGGAACACCGAGAAGGCCCAGAATAGGATATAGATCGCGAGCGCAGAGGTCCACTTCATGGACGCAAGCCTAGTCGAGACTGCGGGCTGCTCCAACCACTGTTACCCAGCGAAGGCCGGCGCCGAGTTCGGACGACCGGAGACCACAGGGAGGTTATCCCACCGGGTCCCCAGCCTTTGCCGGGGACCCATTGGCGTTACGCCTCGACGATCAACACATCAACGATCGGCTTCTTACCGGTCCAGCGTGTCGCCACCTTGCGCACAGCAAGCCGAACCGATTCGCGCAGTTTCTCAAGGTCCTTGCCGCCGCTGCGCGCCGCCTTGGCAACTGCGTCGACCGCCTCGTCGATGAACGGATCGCGGTCTTCCTCGACCGGGATACCCTGCAGCTTGACCTGCGGCTCGCCGAGCAGCCCGCCGTTGCGGACCGCGATCGCCACCGAGATCTGGCCATTGATCGCCAGCTTGCGACGCTCGTTGATCGTCGAGCCATCACCCGGCAGGATCACGTCACCGTCGAGCACCAACCGGCCGATCGGCGCATGGCCGATCTTCTCGGGCGCCCCTGGCGCGAGCCGGACGATCGTGCCGTCGGTCTGCACCAGCGTGCGCGGAATGCCTTCGGTCAGTCCGAACCGGGCGTGCTCCATCAAGTGGCGCATCTCGCCATGGACCGGCATCAACACTTCCGGTTTGATCCACTTGTACATCTGCGCGAGCTCGGGACGGCCTGGATGGCCCGACACATGGATATGCGCCTGTCGATCGGTGACCATGATGATCCCCTTTGCCGCGAGCTGGTTCTGGATACGGCCGATCGCGACTTCGTTACCCGGAATCTGCTTAGACGAGAACAACACGCTATCCCCCGAATCCAGCGAGATTTGGTGGGATCCAGACGCGACGCGAGCCAAAGCCGCGCGGTCCTCACCCTGGCCGCCGGTGGCGATGATCAGCAGCTTGTCGCGCGGCAGCCGCATCGCCGCGTCGAACCCGACCGTCTCGGGAAAATCTTTGAGATAGCCCGTCGCCCGCGCCACGCCGAGGATGCGGTCGAGCGAGCGGCCCGCGACGCATACTTGGCGACCGGTATCGCGCGCGACTTCGCCCAGCGTCTTGAGACGCGCGGCATTGGAGGCGAAGGTCGTGACCATCACTCGGCCCTTGGCCTTGCGCGTCACGTCGAGCAGCCCGGCCTTCACATCGGACTCGGAGCCAGAGGCCTGGTCGTTGAACACGTTGGTCGAGTCGCAGACCAGCGCCAATACCCCCGAATCACCAATCGCGTTGAGCGTTTCGCCATTGGCGGGCGCACCGATCACTGGATTGCTGTCGAGCTTCCAGTCGCCGGTGTGAAACACCTTGCCATAGGGCGTGCCGATCAGAACCGCATTGCCCTCGGGAATCGAATGGGCGACGGGCACGAATTGCAGATCGAACGGCCCCAACTTCCAGCTCTCACCGGGATTGACGATCTTAAGTTTCACCCGCTTGGTGATACCCTCTTCGTCCAGCTTGCCGCGGATCAGCCCGGCGGTAAACGGCGACGCGAACATCGGCACGCCGAGATCTTCCGCAAAGTACGGTAGTGCCCCAATATGGTCCTCATGGCCGTGGGTCAGCACGATACCGAGCAAGTCGGCGCGGCGTTCTTCGATAAATTGCAGGTCGGGCAGGATCACGTCGATACCGGGATAGCCGGGGTCCGCGAAGGTGATGCCGCAATCGACCATCAACCACTTGCCGTTGCAGCCATAGAGATTGACGTTCATCCCGATCTCGCCGGAGCCGCCGAGCGCGAGGAAAAGCAGTTCGTTCTTCGGAGTCAAAGTAATATGTTCTTTCTGTCTTCGTCTTCCCCGCGCAGGCGGGGACACAGCTCGTATGGGGTCAGCTGAACAACCACGGAATGTCGGGGGCAGCGACGGGAGCCGGAGCTCCGCACGTCAGCTTGATATGCCTCAAGATGCTATATGGGTGCGATCCCACAGCATAGCCAGCCCCTGAATGGTCAAATCCGGCTCGATCGCGTCGAATGCGGCGGTCTGCTTCTCGAACAGGGTCGCAAGACCACCGGTGGCGATTACCTTCACCGGCCGCCCGACCTCGGCCTTCATCCGCGCAAGCAGCCCCTCGATCATCGCGATATAGCCCCAGTAAATGCCGATATGCATCTGATCGACGGTGTTGCGGCCGATCACGCTGTTTGTGGTTGGCGCCTCGATCGCGATGCGCGGTAATTTGGCGGCAGCAGTGACCAGCGCGTCGAGCGACAGATTGATGCCCGGGGCAATAATTCCACCCTTATAGGCGCCGGAATAATCGACTACGTCGAAGGTGGTAGCGGTGCCGAAATCGATGATGATGAGGTCGCCGCGATGGCGGGCATGGCCGGCGATGACGTTGAGCGCACGATCCGCGCCCAAGCTCTGTGGCTCCTCGACATCGAGATGGAAACCCCAGGCCGCCTCCCCCTGCCCAGCGATCATCGCCGGGCCACCGAAATACTTCTGGGCCAGGGTCTGCAGATTGTGCAGCGCGCGCGGGACGACGGTGGCGATGATCACGCCGGTGACGTCCGCACGCGCATAGCCCTCCAAGCTGAGCAGTTGGCTGAGCCACACCGCATATTCGTCGGCAGTGCGGCGCGGATCGGTGGCGATCCGCCAGCGGGCTTTAATCTCAGCACCGTCGACCAGAGCGCAGACCACGTTGGTATTGCCGGCATCGATCGCGAGCAGCATGATTTTGCTTTCAGAGCAGGAATATGTCGCCAGCGTGAATGACACGCCGCTCGCCCGACGCCAAGCGCAGGATGAGCGCACCGTCCGGGTCGAGCCCGTCGAACAGACCATCGAACGCCGTGCCGTCGGGGAGATTAGCGGTGAGCGCGGTGCCGATCGGGTGCGCGCGCTCCAGCCAGCGGGCACGGACCGGGGCAAGCCCCTCGCCTCGCCAGCGCGAGAGCCATCGGGCGAAGGCTTCGGCAAGGGTTTCGAGGAACGGCCCCGGTTCTATCTGCGCGCCGTGCGCGGCAAGGCTGGTGGTCAGGCGATCGGGCAGGTCGGGGTGCGCGGCAAGGTTCACGCCGATGCCGATCACGACTGCATCATCGGTGCGCTCGAGCAGGATACCCGACACCTTCGCACTGCCCAGTACCAGATCATTGGGCCATTTCAGCTGAAGTCGGTCGCCGCCACCGGCACGAGCGAGGTAGAGCGTCGCTGTCTCTTCGAGGGCGACCGCCGCCACTAGCGCGAGCGTTGCCGTGGGCGGCTCCCACGCCCGAATCCGCACCAGCGTGGAGGCGGAGAGGTTGCCCACTGGTGCCTCCCAGGCCCGCCCCAGCCGCCCACGCCCCCGAGTCTGCCGCTCGGCGCGCAGCCACAGCCCTTCCGGGCTGCCGCTGCGCGCGAGTTCGAGCATGTCCGCGTTGGTCGATCCCGTTTCCGGGATAGTACGGATCAAAGCGGCAGGAACAGCGCCTTGGCTGCCGTCATGCCCCACAGGCTGAGTGCGGGAATCGCGAGATAACCCAGCGGCGAAATAAACAGCGCCGCCAGTGCAATCAGCCCGCCCTCGACCACGCTGCCCGACTTTGGGAAGGCCGTGACCGGCTCGTCGAAGTACATCGTCTTGATCACGCGCAGATAGTAATAGGCCCCGATCACCGAGGCCGCGATCCCGATCACCGCCAGCGGGAACAGGCCCGCCTGCACCGCAGCGTTGAACACCGCGAACTTGGCATAGAAGCCGAATAGCGGCGGGATACCGGCAAGGCTGAACATGAACATCGCCAGGGCCGCGGCCAATGCCGGCCGCGTCTGCGACATCCCCGACAGGCTCGCGATCGTCTCGACCGGCTCGCCGTCCTCGCCACGCATCTGCAGCACGACCAGGAAAGAGCCCAGCGTCATAGCGATATAGATCGTCATGTACATCAACACCGACGACACGCCCTCGGCGGTACCGGCGGCAAGGCCGACCAGCGCGAAGCCGACGTTGTTGATCGACGAATACGCCAGCAGCCGCTTGATGTTAGTTTGGCCGATCGCCGCGACCGCCCCGAAAATTATCGAGGCGAGGGAGGCGAAGATTACGATCTGGCGCCACTGGTCGGTCGCCGGACCCATCGCCTCGACCGCTACGCGCACTGCAAGCGCGACTGCCGCAACCTTTGGCGCCGAGGCGAAGAAGGTGGTCACCGGAGTCGGTGCGCCTTCATAAACATCCGGGGTCCACATGTGAAACGGCACGGCGCTAATCTTGAAGGCAAGTCCTGCGAATACGAACACCAAGCCGAACATCAGCCCCATCGAATGCGTGCCGGCATAGGCGTTGGCGATCCCGCCGAACATCGTCGTTCCGCTGAAGCCATAGACCAGCGAAATGCCGTAGAGCAGGATACCGCTGGCGAGCGCGCCGAGCACGAAATATTTAAGGCCCGCCTCGGCCGACCGCTGGTCGCGCCGCATGAAGCTGGCGAGTACATATGCCGCCAGGCTCTGCAGCTCGAGGCCAACATAGAGCGTCAGCATGTCGCCGGCCGAAACCATCATGCCCATGCCTGCGGTCGAAAGCAGGATCAGCACCGGATATTCCGGACGCAGATCGTCCCCGTGGGTGGCCGCAAAGAAGCGCGGCGCGATCAAGATCGAGACCGCAGCCGCGATATAGATCAGCACTTTCGCAAACGCCGCGAAGGCGTCGGCCTTATACAGGCCGAAGAACGCATCACCACCGTAGGAAGCCGGCCCGGTCAGCGCGATCGCCGCACCGGCGATCACCGCGACCGACGCCCAGGAAACGAACTTAGTGGAAGCCGGACCGCCCCAGGCGGAGACCAGCATCAGCGCCAGCGCGCCAAGCGAAAGGACGACCTCAGGGAGAGTCATCTGCAAGGAAGCGAGGTAATCCATCAGTGCGCGCCCCCATGCGCGTCAATAGCAGCGACCGGCTTGCCGGCAGTGGGCTGTGAGTCTCCGGCGGGCCGCGCGCGATCAATGCGCGCGAGCAAAGTACCGACGTCGGCGCGCATCGGCGCCATGAAGCTTTCCGGATAGACACCCATCCACAAGGTGACGGCCGCGATCGGCGCCAGCAGCGCGAACTCACGTAGGCTGATGTCCTTCATCGCGCGGACCTCATCGGTCTTGACCTCGCCAAACACGACCCGGCGGTACAGATACAGCATATATGCCGCGCCAAGGATAATGCCGGTGGTGCATATTAGCGCGGTCCAGGTCGACACCTGATAGGTGCCCATCAGCGACAGGAACTCGGCCACGAAGCCCGCGGTTCCCGGCAGTCCGATCGACGCCATAGTGAAGAACAAGAAGAAGATCGCATAGCGCGGCATCACCGTAGCCAGACCGCCGTAACGATCGATCTCGCGAGTATGCAGGCGGTCGTAGATTACCCCGACGCACAAGAAGAGAGCGCCAGACACCAGGCCGTGGCTCAGCATCATCATCATCGCGCCTTCGATGCCCTGCCGGTTGAACGCGAACAGGCCAATCGTGACGATCGCCATATGCGCAACCGAAGAATAAGCGATGAGCTTCTTCATATCCGACTGCACCAGCGCCACCAACGAGGTGTAAACCACCGCGATCCCCGACAGGCCGAAGACCAGCCACACGAGGGTGGACGACGCTTCCGGAAACATCGGCAGCGAGAAGCGCAGAAAGCCGTAGCCACCAAGCTTCAGAAGTACGCCCGCCAGGATCACCGACCCAGCTGTAGGCGCTTGGACGTGCGCGTCCGGCAGCCAAGTGTGGACCGGCCACATCGGCATCTTCACCGCGAACGAGCAGAAGAAGGCCAGCCACAGCAGCGTCTGCGCGTGCACCGGGAAATCGGTGTTGAGCAGCGTCGGAATGTCGCTGGTACCGGCGAATTGGGCCATCCACAGCATGGCGATGAACATCACCACCGAGCCCAGCAGCGTGTAGAGAAAGAATTTGTAGCTCGCGTACAACCGGTTCACGCCACCCCAGATTCCGATGATCAGATACATCGGGATCAAGCCGGCTTCGAAGAACACGTAGAACAAGAACAGATCCTGTGCTGCGAACGTGCCGATCATCAGCGTTTCGGTGAGTAGGAACGCAGCCATATATTCGGGCACGCGCTTCTGGATCGCGTGCCAGCTGGCGCCGATGCAGATCGGCATCAGGAAAACACTAAGCATGATCAGCAGCAGCGCGAAGCCGTCAATGCCGAGCTTCCAGCCGAACGGGCCGAACAGCCCCTCATGCGACTCGACGAACTGCCATTGCGGCCCGCCAATATCGAAATTGGCCCACAAGCCGACGCCCAGCACGAAATCGACCAAAGTGGCGATCAAGGCCAGCCAGCGCGCTGCGGACGCGTTGAGGAAAAGGCAGGCGATGGCGGCAATCGCCGGGATCGCGAGCATGATGGTGAGGATGGGAAAGCCGTTCATTGTCCCGTCCTCAACCTGCAATCGCCCAGGTGACCGCGGCGGTAAGCCCGATCAGCATGACGAAGGCATAGGTGTACACATAACCCGTCTGGATCTTCGCGGTCACGCGGCTGCCCTGCTGTACCAGCCAGGCCGAGCCGTTCGGCCCGAACCGGTCGATCGTGCCCTCGTCACCCTTGTGCCACAGGAAGCGGCCGATCGCGAACGCGGGTCGGACGAACAGGAAATTGTACAATTCGTCGAAATACCATTTGTTGAGCAGGAACGCATACAAGCCGCTGAAGGTCGAGGCGAGCTTGGCGGGCGTTTCCGGCGACTGGATATACATCGCATAAGCAACGATCAGGCCGCTGAGCATCGCGATCGTCGCGGACAGCTTCACCAGAAGCGGTACTTCATGCATCGAATGCATCAGATGCTCGCGGAAGGCGATTGCGCCGTGCCAATATTTCTCGCCCGCAGTGGGATCGATGAAATAATGCTGGAACACGAAGCCCGCGAACACGGCCCCAAAGCTGAGCAGCAGCAGCGGAACCATCATCGGCCAAGGGCTCTCGTGCGGATGATAGCCGCCCGTGCCGTTGTCGTGATGACCGTGTGCATGGCCATGATCGTCGTGGCTGTGCGCATGGCCATCATGGCCGTGCGCGTCATGCAGCGCGTGTTGAATATGCTCCGAACCGGCCCAGCGCGGCTTGCCCCAGAAGGTGAGGAACATCAGCCGCCAGGAATAGAAGCTCGTCAGCAACGCAACGAGCATCCCTACAATCGAGGCCACCGGATAGCCGGCAGCCCAGCTGACTTCGATGATCGCATCCTTCGAGTGGAAGCCTGCAAAACCGATCGCCAGCGGATTACCGAACACGGCGGGGATGCCGACGCCCGTAATCGCCAGCGTGCCAAGTAGCATCGCGGTGAACGTCCACGGGATGCTTTTGCGCAGGCCCCCGTAGAAGCGCATATCCTGCTCGTGGTGCATCGCATGGATCACCGAACCCGCACACAGGAACAGCAGCGCCTTGAAAAAGGCGTGCGTGAAGAGGTGGAACATCGCCGCGCCATACGCGCCTGAACCGGCCGCAAAGAACATGTAGCCGAGCTGCGAGCAGGTCGAATAGGCAATCACGCGCTTGATGTCGGTCTGCACCAAGCCGACGGTAGCGGCAAAGAAGCAGGTCGCTGCACCGATGAATGTGACCACACCGAGCGCGGCAGGGCTCGTCTCGAACATCGGCGAAAGGCGGCAAACCATGAACACGCCCGCGGTGACCATCGTCGCTGCGTGAATCAGCGCCGAAACCGGGGTCGGCCCCTCCATCGCGTCGGGCAGCCAGGTGTGCAGGCCAAGCTGTGCCGACTTCCCCATCGCGCCGACGAACAGCAGTAGGCAAAGTACGGTCATCGTGTCGAGCCGGTAGCCGAGAAAACCAATCGTCGAGCCGACCATCGCCGGGGCAGCGGCCAAAATCTCGGGGATCGAGACTGTGCCGAACACCAGATAGGTGCCGAAGATACCAAGCATGAAACCCAGATCGCCGACGCGGTTGACGACGAAAGCCTTAATCGCCGCGGCGTTTGCGCTCGGCTTTTTGTACCAGAAGCCGATCAGCAGATACGACGCCAGACCCACGCCTTCCCAGCCGAAGAACATCTGCACCAAGTTGTTTGCTGTCACCAGCATCAGCATCGCAAAGGTGAACAGCGACAGATAGGCAAAGAACCGCGGCTGATCGGGATCGTCGCTCATATAGCCCCAGCTATACAGATGGACGAGCGCCGAGACCGAGGTGATCACCACCAGCATCACCGCAGTGAGCGCGTCGACCCTCAGTTCCCAAGCCGCGTTCATGGTGCCGGAGCGGAGGAAATCGAGCACCGGCACGACTGTGGCGTCGCCACCCCCGAGATAATTGATGAACACGGGCCAGGAGAGCGCGCACGATGTAAACAAGGCGCCGGTGGTGATCACCTTGGCCGGTACGTTCCCGATCATCCGGTTGCCGAAGCCCGCGATGATTGCCGCGCACAGCGGCAGGAAGACGATGAACAGAATGGAAGTCACCGAATGATTACCCCTTCATCCGGTTGACGTCGTCGACCGCGATGGTGCCGCGACCGCGGAAATAGATAACGAGAATAGCAAGCCCGATCGCGGCCTCGCCGGCAGCGACCGTCAGCACGAACATCGCGAACACCTGCCCTACCAGATCGTGGAGGTAGGCGCTGAACGCGACGAAGTTCAGATTTACCGCCAGCAGGATCAACTCGATCGCCATCAGGATGACGATGATGTTCTTGCGGTTCATAAAGATGCCGAGCACCCCCATGGTGAACAGGATCGCCGCGACGACCAGGTAATGGACTAGGCCGATCACAATTCCACCCCCTGCCCAACGGGCTGATTGACGTTGCGCGTGGCGTCTTGCGGACGACGCGCGTTCTGGCGCGAGATGTTCTGGACCTTCACGCCGGCGCGGGCGCGGTGGGTCAGCACAATCGCGCCGATCATCGCGACGAGCAGCACGAGCCCGGCGCCTTCAAAGATGAACAGATAGCGCGAATAAAGCAGCATCCCGATCGCCTGAATGTTCGGGATCGTGTCCGGCGTCGGCGCTGCGCGCCGGGCAAGTTGGACGCCCCCGACACTCCAGGCGCCGACCGCGATGAAGATCTCGATCGCCAAAGCAATCGCAAGCGCCAGGCCAGGCCAAAGGTATTTAACAAACCCCGCACGCATTTCCGCGAAGTCGATGTCGAGCATCATCACCACGAACAGGAACAGCACGGCGACCGCACCAACGTAGACGATCACCAGCAGCATCGCGATGAATTCGGCCCCGCACAGCAGCATCAGCCCCGCGCCGTTGAAGAAGGCGAGGATCAGCCACAGCACCGAGTGCACGGGATTTCGCGACGATATCGTCAGCGCACCGCTCAGGATCACAAGGATCGCGAAGAGGTAAAAGGCGAGGGTTTGGATCACGGTTGAACCTCTGCCGTCACCCCAGCAAAAGCTGGGGTCTCGTTCGGCACGCGCGCGGTTGAAATCAAGGAGATGCCAGCTTTTGCCGGCATGACGAAATGGGGCTTAATCATCGAGCAGGCCATTACCGGTACGGTGCATCGGCGGCAAGGTTCGCCGCGATAGTGCGTTCCCAGCGGTCGCCGTTGTCGAGCAATTTGGTCTTATCGTAGATCAACTCTTCGCGCGTCTCGGTGGCGAATTCGAAGTTAGGCCCCTCGACGATCGCATCGACCGGACACGCCTCGGCGCACAAGCCGCAGTAAATACACTTGGTCATATCGATGTCGTAGCGCGTCGTCCGCCGGCTCCCGTCGTCGCGGGGCTCTGCCTCGATCGTGATCGCCAGAGCGGGGCACACCGCCTCGCACAGTTTGCAGGCGATGCAACGCTCTTCACCATTAGGATATCGGCGCAGCGCATGCTCGCCGCGGAAGCGGGGCGAGAGCGGGTTCTTCTCATAGGGATAGTTGATCGTTGCCTTCGCCCGGAAGAAGTAGCGCAATGTCAGCGCATGCGCCTTCACGAACTCCCACAGGGTGAACGATTTGATGATCTGGCCGACGCTCATGCGGGCACTCCAACTCGAACCAGCATCAGGTAGCCTGACACCAGGAACACCCAAAACAGCGACAGCGGCAGGAAAATCTTCCAGCCCAGCCGCATCAACTGATCATAGCGAAACCGCGGGACGGTCGCCTTGATCCAGCTGAACACGAAGAAGAAGAACAGGATTTTTCCGAACAGCCACAGAATTCCGGGCACCAAATAAAGCGGCGCCCAATCGAATGGCGGCAGGAACCCGCCCCAGAACAAGATCGCGTTGAGCGCACACATCAGGATGACGTTGGCGTATTCGCCAAGCCAGAATAGCGCAAAGCTCATCGACGAATATTCGGTCTGGTAACCGGCCACCAACTCCGAATCCGCCTCGGCAATGTCAAACGGCGCACGCTGCGTCTCGGCAAGCGACGAGATCAGGAACAGCACCGCCATCGGGAACAGCAACGGGTTCCAACCAAAAGCGTTGATGAAGCCGAACACCTCGCCCTTCTGCGCCATCACGATGTCGGTAAGGTTGAAGCTGCCGGTCCACAGCACGACCGAGATCAGCACGAAGCCGATCGCGACTTCATACGACACCATCTGCGCGGCCGCGCGCAATGCCGAGAAGAATGGATATTTCGAGTTCGAGGCCCAACCCGCCATGATGATGCCATAGACACCGAGCGACGAGGCCGCGAGCACGTATAGCAATCCGACGTTAATGTCGGCGAGCACCACGCCGATTTGGAACGGGATGACCGACCAGACGATCAGCGCGACGGTGAAGGTGATGATCGGGGCGAGCAGAAACAGCCCGCGGTTCGAGGCCGACGGCACGATGGTTTCCTGGAGGAACACCTTCAAGCCATCCGCAAAGCTCTGCAGCAACCCGAACGGGCCAACGACGTTAGGACCACGGCGTAGCGCCATCGACGCCCAGATCTTGCGGTCGGCATAAATGGCAAGTGCCACGAATAGCATCACCGGCAACGCGATCACGAGGATGCCGATGATCGTCGAAACGAACCATGCCCAACCGAACGCCATGCCCCAGGATTGGAAAAGCGCGGTCATTCCGCTGCCTCCGCAAAGTCTTCGCCGTGGAGGATTTCAGCCGAGCAGCGCTGCATCGTGGGCGACGCCCGGCAGATTGCGTTGGTCAGATAGAAATCCTGGATCGGATAGGCGATTTCGCCCTCCCCTACCGCGTCCAGCACGGGCGGGTTCCAATCAAACGTCTTGAGGCCAAGCGTGGCAAGCGCAGGCGTATCCACACCCATTGCCGCGCGCAGCTCTTCAATCGTGTCGAACGGCAGCGTCACGCCAAGCTTTTCGGACAGCGCGCGCAGGATCGTCCAATCCTCGCGCGCATCGCCAGGCGGGAATACCGCGCGCTCACCGCGCTGAACGCGCCCCTCGAGGTTCACATAGGTGCCCGACTTCTCGGCATAGCTCGCGCCCGGCAACACGACGTCGGCGACGGCCGCGCCCTTGTCACCGTGATGGCCGACATAGACCTTGAAGCTCTGCGCAAATTTTGAAAAATCCACCTCATCGGCGCCGAGGAAGAAGGCGAGCCTTGGAGCGGTCGCCGCGATATCGGCTATGCCGCCCTTCTGGCCGTAACCAAGCATTAGTCCGCCGTTGCGCGCCGCGGAGAAGTGCAGCACGTTGAAGCCGTTCCAGCCATCGCGCACCAGGTTGAGCGTCTCGGCCAACTTGAGCGCCGCACCATGCCCGCCCTTGAGCGCAGCGCCACCGACGATCACCATCGGCCGCTCGGCCGCGGCGAACGCCTCGGTCACCGCCTGCGGCAGGTCGCCGAGTAGCGACAGATCGTTGCCGAGCCAGCTGAGCTTGTAGGTGAGATCCGTCTCGGGCCCGATCGCGAAGACCTTGGCGCCCTTCTTGATCGCTTTGCGGATACGCGTGTTCACCAGCGGCGCTTCCCAGCGGACGTTTGAGCCGACAATCAGGATGACGTCGGCGTCTTCAGTGCCGGCGATCGTGGTGTTGAAATTTACCGCAGCAAGGCTGGTGATGTCATAGTCCATTCCCGTCTGCCGCCCTTCAAGCAGCGACGAGCCCATCGCCTTCACTAGCGCCTTGGCTGCGAACATCGTCTCGCAATCGAGCAGGTCGCCATGGATCGCGGCAACGCTGGAGCCCGCCTTAATTGCCGCGATCGCCGCAAACGCGTCATCCCAACTAGCCTCGACCAGCTTGCCGTCCTTGCGGACATAAGGCTTATCGAGCCGGCGCCGGACGAGACCGTCAACGGCATGACGCGTCTTGTCCGACGCCCATTCCTCGTTCACGTCCTCGTTGATCCGCGGCAGCGCGCGCAGCACCTGGCGGCCGCGGCTGTCGAGCCGGATGTTGGTGCCGACCGCGTCCATCACGTCGATGCTCAGCGTCTTCTTGAGCTCCCACGGTCGCGCTTCGAATGCGTATGGCTTCGAGGTGAGCGCGCCGACCGGACAGAGGTCTACGACATTGCCCGACAGCTCGCTCTTGACGGCGTGTTCGAGATACGACGTGATCTGCATATTTTCGCCGCGGAAAATCGCGCCGATTTCTTCCACGCCCGAGACTTCCTCGGCGAAGCGAATGCAACGCGTGCACTGAATACAGCGGGTCATGACCGTCTTGACGATCGGGCCCATATATTTCTCGGTCACCGCCCGCTTGTTCTCGTCGTAACGCGAATGGCCGCGGCCATAAGCGACCGACTGGTCCTGCAGGTCGCACTCGCCGCCCTGATCGCAAATCGGGCAATCGAGCGGATGATTGATCAGCAGGAATTCCATGATGCCCTCACGGGCATTTTTGACCATCGGCGAATTGGTGAAGATCTCCTGCTTATCCGCCGCCGGCAGCGCACAGCTGGCTTGCGGCTTGGGCGGACCGGGCTTCACCTCGACCAGGCACATCCGGCAGTTACCCGCGATGCTGAGGCGTTCGTGGTAGCAGAAACGCGGGATTTCCTTACCGGCAAGCTCACAGGCCTGCAGCACGGTGGCGCCCTGCGGCACCTCGATCTCGACGCCATCGACTTTGACAATAGGCATTATTCGGCGGCTTCCATCATCGGCGCAGTGTCACCACCACGTTCGCGGATACGTCGTTCCATCTCAGGTCGGAAATGCTTGATCAGACCCTGGATCGGCCAGGCTGCGGCATCACCAAGTGCGCAGATCGAGTGACCCTCAACCTGCTTGGTCACCTGCTGCAGCATGTCGATCTCGGACAACTCAGCGTCGCCGGTGCGCATCCGCTCCATCACGCGCCACATCCAACCAGTGCCCTCGCGGCACGGCGTGCACTGGCCGCAGCTCTCATGTTTGTAGAAGTACGAGATACGGCTGATCGCGCGCACGATATCGGTCGACTTGTCCATGACAATGATCGCCGCGGTGCCAAGTCCCGAGCCGACCTTTTTAAGTCCGTCAAAATCCATCGGGCAGTCCATGATGTCGGCCGCCGGCACCAGCGGCACCGAGGAGCCACCCGGAATCACCGCCAGGAGATTATCCCAGCCGCCACGGATCCCGCCGCAATGCTTTTCGATCAGCTCCCGGAAGGTGATGCTCATCGCCTCTTCGACGACGCAGGGCGTGTTCACATGCCCCGAGATCTGGAAAAGCTTGGTGCCGCGGTTATTTTCGGCACCAATGCCAGCAAACCATTCCGGGCCGCGGCGCAGGATGGTCGGCGCAACCGCGATCGACTCGACGTTGTTAACGGTGGTTGGGCAGCCATAGAGGCCGGCGCCGGCCGGGAATGGAGGCTTCAGTCGCGGCTGGCCCTTCTTGCCCTCGAGACTTTCAAGCATCGCGGTTTCTTCGCCGCAGATATAGGCGCCCGCACCGCGATGGCAGAACACGTCAAAATCATAGCCTGACCCACAGGCGTTCTTACCGATCAGCCCGGCGGCATAGGCCTCGGCGATTGCGGCGAAAAGGGTCTCGGCTTCGCGAATATATTCGCCGCGGATGTAGATGTATGCAGCACGCGCGCGCATCGCATAGCCGGCGATCAGTGCGCCTTCGATCAGCTTGTGCGGATCGTGGCGGATAATCTCGCGGTCCTTGCACGAGCCAGGCTCAGATTCGTCGGCATTGATGACGAGGAAGCTCGGCCGGTCGGGCTTGGGCTCCTTGGGCATGAACGACCATTTGGTGCCAGTCGGAAAGCCCGCGCCGCCTCGACCGCGCAGTCCAGAGGCCTTCATCAGATCAATGATGGTGTCCTGGCCGCGCTCCATCAGCGTTTTGGTATTGTCCCAGTCGCCGCGCTTTTTCGCCGCGTCGAGGCTCCACGACTGGAAGCCGTAGAGATTGGTGAAGATACGGTCTTTGTCCGCGAGCATGTCAGCGGCCCTTTCCGACGAGCTTCTCGGCGACGAAATACGCCACCACCGCCAGGCCAAGGCCCAGCACGATTCCGATCAGCCCAAATGCGAGCTTCACGAACAAGATAATCAGAATGACTGCAACGAGCAGGCCGATCAGCGCACTCACGACCATTGGCTCCGATAATCGAAGTTCTCGGACACCATTTCCTTGAGCGAAGTAGGGCCCCCGGCGGGTTCGCTGCTCTTGCGGCCGGTGGTGGAGCCCGGCGTCGGGATTTCGCCCCGCGCCAACGCGTCGAGCACCGCCGCGGTGCGGTCGTAGTCGAGGTCCTCGAAATTATCGTCGTTGATCTGGACCATCGGCGCGTTGGCACACGTGCCCAAGCACTCGACTTCGGTCAGCGTGAACAGGCCGTCAGGGGTAGTGCCGCCCTTGATCAAGCCGCGATTCTTGCACGCAGATAACACGTCGTCCGAGCCCGCCAGCATGCACGGGGTCGTGCCGCAGACCTGCACATGATAGCGGCCGACCGGCCCGAGGTTGAACATCGTGTAGAAGGTCACGACCTCATAGACCCGCATGTACGGCACGCCGATCGTGCGGGCGACGAATTCGATCACCGGTACCGGCAGCCAGCCTTGGGTCTGCGTCTCCGCCCCTATCTGGCGCTGCGCGAGATCGAGCAGCGGCAGTGACGCCGATTGCTCGCGGCCCGCCGGATAGCGGCCGAGGATCTCATTGGCTTTCTTCTGGTTCTCGTCGGTCCAGGCAAAAGCCCCCCAGCGCGCGCGGGTCTCGGCTTCGTCGGGAATGTGTACGGCATCGGACATTAGCGAATGAACTCCACGCGGTCGACCTGGTCGCCGCTGAAGGAATAGACAGACATCACGTCAAACGGCTCTGCGTCGTTCGAGCGATATACCCGCTCGTGCAGAACGACATAGTCGCCCATCGCGAACTTCTGCAGGATGTCTGCGCGGTTCCCGGGGAATTCGGCGAAAATCTTTTTTAAACCCTCGCGCACACCCTCGCGCCCCTCGCGCACCACAGCCCCGCGGTAGCCGGCCTCACTCCCGGTCCCGGTGAACATGTCGGCGTAGGAATCCGCGTCCTGGGCGTTGTAATAACCCATCAGCGTGTCGACGATGGCAATCTTGTCGCTCACCGGTCACACTCCCCAAACACGATATCCATGGCACCCAGGATAGCTGTGGTGTCTGCGAGCATGTGTCCCTTGGACATCATGTCCGCCGCCTGCAGGTGGCTGAAGGCGGTTGGCCGGATCTTGCAGCGGTACGGCTTGTTGGTGCCGTCAGCGACCAGATACACGCCGAACTCACCCTTGGGGCTTTCGGTCGCGACATAGACTTCGCCGGCAGGCACGTGATAGCCTTCCGTATAGAGCTTGAAGTGATGGATCAGGGCTTCCATCGACCGCTTCATATCCGCGCGCTTGGGTGGTCCGACCTTGGCGTCGAGTGTCATGATGGGACCCTCGGGCATTTCCGCCAGACACTGCTTCATGATCCGCACCGACTGACGAACCTCCTCGACGCGCACCATAAATCGGTCGTAGCAGTCGCCGCGCGTGCCGACCGGCACGTCGAATTCCATCTTGGCGTAGACATCATAAGGCTGCGACTTTCGCAGATCCCATGGGATGCCCGCGCCGCGGATCATTGGGCCTGAAAAGCCCCATTTCACTGCATCCTCGCGCGAGACGACCGCGATATCGACATTGCGCTGCTTAAAGATGCGGTTGTCAACGACGAGGCTCAGCGCGTCCTCGAACAGGCGCGGCACGCGCGTGTCGAGCCAGTCGCCGATGTCAGCGAGCAATTTGAGCGGCACGTCCTGGTGGACGCCGCCGACACGAAAATAGTTAGAATGCATCCGCGCGCCCGAGGCGCGCTCAAAGAAATTAAGGCAATCCTCGCGGATCTCGAACAGCCACAGGTTCGGCGTCATCGCACCGACGTCCATGATATGCGAACCGAGGTTCAGCATGTGGTTCGAAATGCGGGTCAGCTCCGCGAAAAACACGCGCAGATATTGCGCACGGATAGGCACCTCAAGATCGAGCAGCTTTTCGACTGCGAGCACATAGCTGTGCTCCATCGCCAGCGGCGAGCAATAATCAAGTCGGTCGAAATAGGGCAACGCCTGGGTGTAGGTCTTATATTCGATCAGCTTCTCGGTGCCGCGATGCAGCAGACCGATATGCGGATCGACCCGCTCAATGATCTCGCCGTCGAGTTCCAACACGAGCCGCAACACACCATGCGCGGCCGGATGCTGTGGGCCGAAGTTGATTGTATAATTTGCGATCTGGACGTCGCCCAATTCCGGCTTTTCGGAATCGGTACGACCTTCGATCTCGTTGAGGAAGTCAGTCATTGGTTCTGCCCCTTGCCGGGGGTCGGGTTGACGTCGGGCTTGGCAGGCTCAGCGCCTGCGCTCGGGCCCGACTTGCCCGCACCGGTATCGGCGGTGCTCTCGGAAGTCTTAGGAACGCCGCCGCCCTGAACCGGAGTCGCTTTCGCATCGGCCTTCTGGATCGCGTCAGCACTCAGCGGCGTCGGCGCCCCCTTGGCTTCGGGAAGCTTGGCCTTCTCATCGCCCGGCAGGATGTATTCAGCACCTTCCCACGGCGACATGAAATCGAACGTGCGAAAATCCTGCGCCAGTTTCACTGGCTCGTACACCACGCGCTTGGCTTCTTCCGAATAGCGCAGCTCGACATAGCCCGAGAGCGGAAAATCCTTGCGCTGCGGATGGCCGCGAAAGCCATAGTCCGTCAGGATTCGACGCAGATCGGTATTGCCGCTGAAGAATACGCCGTACATGTCGTATACTTCGCGCTCAAGCCAGCCCGCGACCGGCCAGATTCCCGTCACCGAAGGCACCGGCTTTTCCTCATCGGTGATGACGCGGACGCGAATCCGGTGATTACGGGTCAGGCTCAACAAGCAATAGACCACGTCGAAGCGCTCAGCGCGCGACGGATAGTCGACGCCGGCGATCTCCATGAGCTGCTGGTATTCCAGACCCGGCGTATCGCGCAGCGCGATCATCGCCTCAACCAGATGTTCCCGGTCGACGGTAAGTGACACCTCGGAAACGGCCTCCTCTGCCACGACCAACCAGGCGCCGAGCGCATTGGTCGCGACGTCGACGACGCCCTCGTTCGAGCTATAGGCGGGTGCAGGTGCTCTCACCGTTCTACCGTTCCCATGCGGCGGATCTTCCGCTGCAGCTGCATGATGCCATAAAGCAAAGCTTCTGCGGTCGGCGGGCAGCCCGGCACGTAAATGTCGATCGGCACGATCCGATCACAGCCACGCACGACGCTGTAGCTATAATGGTAATAGCCGCCGCCGTTGGCACACGATCCCATCGAAATCACATACTTCGGGTTCGACATCTGATCGTACACTTTGCGCAACGCCGGCGCCATTTTGTTGCACAGTGTTCCCGCCACAATCATCACGTCCGACTGGCGCGGCGAGGCACGCGGCGCGGCTCCGAAGCGCTCGAGATCATAACGCGGCATGTTCACGTGGATCATCTCGACCGCGCAACACGCGAGACCAAAGGTCATCCACCACAGCGAGCCGGTGCGCGCCCAGGTAAACAAATCCTCCGCGGAGGTGACCAGGAAGCCCTTGTCGGAAAGCTCTCCATTCAGGTCGTTAAAAAAGGTCTGATCGGGCTGGAGAATCCCGCCCGGGTTGCCGGCCACCAATGGGCTAGGCGTAAGCTCTACTCCCAATCGAGGGCTCCCTTTTTCCACGCATAAACGAGACCGAGCGCGAGCTCGGCAATGAATACCATCATCGACAGCCAGGCAGTCCAGCCGAGCTGGAACACCGAGACCGCCCATGGATAAATGAAGGCAGCTTCAAGATCGAAGATGATGAACAGGATCGCGACCAGATAGAAGCGCACGTCGAACTGGCTGCGCGAATCTTCGAATGCAGGGAAGCCGCACTCATATTCGGCGAGCTTTTCGGGGCTCGGCTTGTGCGATCCGGTGAGGCGCGAGACCAACATCGGCAGAAACACGAACGTGCTCGAGAGCGCTAATGCGACACCCAGGAAAAGCAGGATCGGCAGGTAATGGGACAAATCGACCAATTGACGTCTCGCAAGTGCGAAGGATGGCCGGGCTTTAGGCCCATGACCCTGGGGGAGCAAGGCTTTGAGGACGTGAGAATCACTCTCAATAGGACAGCCCTGCTCCCCCTTCGTGCGCCTGCTCTCGTCGTCCCGGCGCAAGCCGAGTTCTCGGGCGCCATGCGCGCGTCAGCAGCCACAGATTTAGCATGGGTTGTGGTGCGGGCCCGCTTAAGGGCCGGACTTTCGCCGACCTGCTGGCTTCAGCGCAGAGAGGTGGCGATCAGCTTGTGGAGCTTTGAATGAAGTACATCGTTAGCGGCGAGGAACTCGCTGCGCTCCATGAACTTCTCGCCACCGCGAAAATCGGTGACGAAACCACCGGCCTCCCGGATCAGCAACAGCCCGGCCGCCACGTCCCATGGCTTGAGTTGCGATTCCCAGAAACCGTCGAATCGGCCCGCCGCGACCCATGCAAGATCGAGCGACGCCGCGCCGAAGCGACGGATGCCCGCAACCTCGGGTGCGACCGCGCCGAAGATCCGGGTCCATTCCGCAAAATTGCCGTGGCCGGCGAAGGGAATTCCGGTCGCGATCAGCGATTCAGTGAGATCACGGCGGCCAGAGACGCGCAAGCGCTGCTCCTGGTGCCAGGCGCCCCGCCCCTTCTCGGCCCAGAAGCCTTCATCGGTCAGCGGCTGGTAGACCAAAGCGGTGGTGATCTCGCGCTTGCCGTTGGCCATCGGCTCCTCGACCGCGATTGACATCGCGAAATGCGGAATGCCGTGCAGGAAATTGCTGGTGCCATCGAGCGGATCGATGATGAATCGCGGCTTGTTGGGATCGCCCGGCACTTCGCCGCGCTCCTCCATCAGAAAGCCCCAATCCGGGCGCGCACGCGACAATTCCTCGAACAGCGTCTGTTCGGCGCGATTGTCAGCCATCGACACGAAATCAGCGGTGCCCTTGCGGCTCACCTGGAGGTTCTGAACCTCGTTGAAATCGCGACGCAGGCGCGGCGCAGCCTTGCGCGCGGCGCGCTCGATGACGGTGAAGAGGCCGGATTGGCTAACCATGCAAATTCTCCCCCCCTCCCTTTCAAGGGAGGGGCAAGGGGTGGGTAAGCGTCGACAGGGGCTCGATGCTCCGGGCGGCGCTTTACGAGGCAAGTGCGGGCCGCTCGCTGCGCTCGCGACCCACCCCAACCCCTCCCTTAAACGGAAGGGGATAGTATTCGGGCTAGTCCGCCCGCTTCACATACGTACGCTCGTACACGTCGACCACGATCCGCATCCCCGCGCCGATGTGCGGCGGGACCATGACGCGGACCCCATTCTCGAGGATCGCCGGCTTGTAGCTGGACGAGGCGGTCTGCCCCTTCACTACCGCGTCGGCCTCGACGATCAGCGCCTCGATCGTGTCTGGCAACGCCACCGAGATCGGACGGTCGTCGTATAGCTCCATCACCACGTCCATCCCGTCCTGCAGGAATTCGGCTGCGTCGCCTAGCACGCCCCGATCGAGCGTAATCTGGTCATAGTTGAGCTTGTCCATGAAGGTCAGCGCCTCGCCGTCGGCGAACAGAAATTGGAAGTCCTTGGTGTCGAGCCGCACCCGCTCGACCGATTCGGCCGAGCGGAAGCGGACATTGTTCTTGCGGCCATCGATCAGGTTCTTCATCTCGACCTGCATATAAGCCCCGCCCTTGCCGGGTTGGGTGTGCTGGATCTTGACCGCACGCCAGATGCCGCCTTCATACTCGATGATGTTGCCGGGACGAATGTCCACGCCGCTGATCTTCATGGGGCCGATGCCTCGAACTGGGTAGCTGGAAAGAGCGAAGGGCGCGGCTGTAGCGATGCGCGAGCTTTCCGGCAACCCGGGGTGCTGGCTGTGGGTGGATCCCTTGAGTATCCCCGAACGTTCTGCGCCGAAGCTTCGAGCTTTGCGCTATCCCGCCGACTCCCTTGCCATCCCAGCACAACCTGAGATCTCGAGCCGCAAGCGCAGATCGGAGCCGCGCCAGACGACAGCTTGCGCTGGGGTGCAGGACACACATAAGAGTCAGCCGCCCGTTTTGCCGCTCAAATACGGAAATGGGTCAACGTCCTCGCCCTGATACCAATACTGATCGGGGGTCGTCCGCGTCATCCCGAAATGCAGGTGAAAATTACCAGTCCCGGCATTGCCCGTATCGCCGACATAGCCGAGCGGATCGCCGGCGCGCACCTCCTGCCCAGCGTGGACCCCCAGCGCATAGCCCGACAGATGCGCGTAATAATATGTCCAGTCTCGCGCGGGCGAGCGCACGTAGAGCGTCGTGCCGCCCGCCGCGCTTTGCCATAGTTTCTCGATTGTGCCCGGTGCGGCGGCGGTTACCAGCGTGCCGGCCGGCGCCAATATGTCGGTGCCGTGGTGGAGCCGCTGCCCATTGTCACGCGGATCACCCCAATTGTCGCGAAGTGCCTCGCGCGCCACCCCGGCCACTGGCACCGCCAGCAGCCCCCGGCGGGAGGCGCGCGCTGGCGGCAACGCGATCGCCTCGTGCTGGACAGGTGCCCCGGCCGCGTGGACGGATTGTGGCGCATCCCGCGCGAACACCAGCAGCGCAACCCACGCCCCGATCACTACGCAGACGGTGACCAGCGCGATCCAGCCGAGGGTCCGCGCAATTCTCATTGCTGGAAGACGGCGGGCGTTCCTGGCTTGATCATCATCGCCAGGCGCGCAACATCCCAATTGGTCAGGCGAACGCAGCCGTGACTCTCGGCGCGGCCGATCGTTTCGGGGCTGGGCGTGCCGTGGATGCCGTAATGCTCCTTGGAAAGATCAAGCCATACCACTCCGACCGGACCGTTCGGCCCGGGCGGCAGCATCGCCCCCTTTGCGCCCTTCTTGGCGTCCCAGAACAGCTTGGGATTGTAACGATACACCGGATTGTAGTCGGCACCGTAGATCTTCCACGTACCGAGCGGCAGCGGATCGTGGCTGGAGCCCATGGTCGCCGCGAATTGCGCGATCAGCCTGCCGTTCTTGTCGAGCACGCGCAGCACTTCGTCGGACTTGTCAACGACCACTTTGGCAGCCTCGGGCTGGCGCGCATCAACGTTGAGTCCGCTCAGCGTGGCGCGCCACTTTTCCGGCAGCTTGGCGTCATAGTCTCGCGATTGTGGTACCGAGTTTGGGAACACCACTTTCACCCCCGGCGCCAACTTGGTGGTCGGGCTATTGAGTTCGACGATCACCGATGGCTTGGTGTGATAGCGTTCACCCAATTTCTCCATCGGATCCTTATACCCGAGTTCGGGCAGTTTCGCCTGCGCTTGCGGATCGTGCGGCAACGGATTGGTGAACGGCCCGGCCAGATCGTCCGCGGTCAACACCAGCGTCACCGTCGGGCGCCACGTGCGATATTGGTGGAGCGCCGACAGCGTCGCCGGATCGATCTCGCCGGTGATTTTCAACCCGCGCGCCTCCTGAAAGCCCTTAAGCGCCGAGACCAGCGACTTGCCCGCGCGCCCGTCGAGCACCCCGGGCGAGAAGCCGAGATGGTCGAGAATCACCTGGACATGCAGGATATCGCGGCTGAGCCCCGGGTCGGCTTTCGTCTCGGCGGCCTGCGCCATCCCCGCAAGCGCGAGACACGCCGCCCCGCACGTCCATTTCCAAGCCATTCGACACTCCCAATCGTTGTCCACGAACAACGAGGCAGGATCGGCTTGGGTCCGAGAGGAACCGAAAAGGGATAGCGTGACCCAAACACCTCCGCCGCCAGGGAGAGGTATCACCAACGGCGGTGAAAGGCGCCGACACGCAACAGAGGTTCATTGCCTCTCCCTGCAACAGGCTGCGCGCTTCCGATCAGTGGGGGAGGATCAAGGCAACGCCGATCACTCTTCGAATATCGGACCCTCCTTAGCCGAGCCGAGCCGCGCCGCGTGCCAGGCGATATGATCGGCCATGAAGGTCGAGACGAAGTAATAGCCGTGTTCATAGCCCGGCTGCATCCGCAGCGTCAGCACGATCCCGGCCGTCTCGCACGCCGCGGCCAGTAATTCGGGCTTAAGTTGGTCGACCAGGAAGCCGTCCGCATCGCCTTGGTCGACCAATATTTCCGGCACCCGCGCGCCATCGGCGATCAGCGCACAAGCGTCATAGACGCGCCAGGCCGCCCGATCCGGCCCGAGATAACCGCCCAGCGCCTTCTCCCCCCACGCGCATTCCAGCGGCGAACAGATCGGCGCGAAGGCGGAGACGCTGGCGAACCGCCTTGGATGACGCAGCGCGATGGTCAGCGCGCCGTGCCCGCCCATCGAATGGCCCATGATCGACTGCCTGCCCATGTCGGCAGGGAATTCGGCGGCAATCAGTGCTGGCAACTCTTCTTCAATATACGAGCGCATCCGATAGTTGGCCGCCCAGGGCGCCTGGGTAGCATCAACATAAAAGCCCGCGCCTTGGCCGAAATCCCAGCCGGCATCGTCCGGCACGCCGTCGCCGCGCGGGGACGTGTCAGGCGCGACCAGGATCACCCCGGCCTCGGCGCAGGCGCGACGATATTCGCCCTTATCCATCACATTGGCGTGGGTGCAGGTCAGCCCCGACAGATACCATACGACCGGGAGATGCGCACCCGGCGCATGATCGGGCACGAACACCGCGAAGGTCATCGTCGTACCGATTGCTTCGGAGGCGTGGGTATACACTCCCTGCACCCCGCCGAACGCCTTTGCCGTGCTAGTGATTTCCATGATGCCAAGCTCCCTTTGTCCCGCCTGTGCCTCCTCCTCTCTTGGCGATGCAACCAATTCCCCTTGCGACGATTGCGCTAAAGGAGGAAGGAGAGCGCAGATGACAAAGTTTCGAAGGGGCGACAGGGTCACCTGGGAGTCTTCGGGCGGCACTGCACAGGGCAAGGTCGTTCGCAAGCAGACCAGCGACACGCACATAAAGGGGCACACGGTCCGCGCCTCGCCGGAAGATCCGCAATTCATCGTGCGGAGCGATCACGGCGGCCAGGCCGCGCACAAGCCCGCGGCTCTGCACACACCCTGACAGGCCTGCATCTATCTTTGTTTACACTTGGGAGGACTGAAAACATGGCAGACGAAAAGACCGCAAAGCCGAAGACCGGCGGCATTCATGCCCCCGTTACGCCTTCGCCCGAATTGGGCGCCATTGTCGGCACCGCCGCGCTGCCGCGCAGCGAAGTGATCAGCAAGGTGTGGGTCTATATCAAGGAGCACAACCTCCAGAATCCCGAGAACAAGCGCGAGATCCTGGCCGACGAAAAGCTCAAGAAGGTTTTCGGCGTCGACAAGTGCTCGATGTTCGAGATGAACAAATATATCGCCAAGCACGTAAAGGCATAACGCCCTGACGTCTCCCGGGGGTGCGGCGCTGCGGCGTCGCGCTTCCGGGGAATTACGGCGCAGGCGCCTACGCTGCAATTGACCCGATCAGGGTCCTTCACTACCAAATTGCCCCGTGCCCCCGTAGCTCAGCCGGATAGAGCAACGGTTTCCTAAACCGTAGGCCGCGTGTTCGAATCTCGCCGGGGGCACCAGCATTTCCGCCATTTTTGACGATACCATATCTTGGCTCCTTGGACCTAGAGAACCTACCATTTGAGCGCCTCCGCGGCGCCGGATAGGAGTTGAGGGGCGAAGCGAGCATAGACGCGCTCGGTTATGCGGCTGTCCGTGTGGCGCAGGAATTGCGCGACCTGCGTCGGCGGCACGCCCGCCTTAGCCATCCACACCGCTGCGCTGTGGCGAAGCATACGCGGCGTCGCCTTCAGACCAGCCCGCGCGCAGGCCGCGGCAAACCCCTTCTTCACCGATCCGACCTTGTTCAGGCCATGCTCGATCACATAGTCGGACATCGCGCCGGCCTTCGCTTCCTCGAGCGTCGCGCGCAGCTGGCCGTTCATCGGCACGACCGCCCGGTACTTGCTGGTCTGCACCCGATCGATCGGATTGAGCGTGATGAGCCCGCGCGCAAAGTCGACCTGGTCCCACTTGAGATCCAGCAGCGCATTCGATCGCGCGCCGGTGCCGACCGCCAGCTTCATGAAGATCTGGACGTGTGGGCGCACCGCGGCATCGCCCAGCTTCCGGAAATCGACTTTAGACAGGTAACCGACGGTCGACGCCGGCAGGCGCGGCATCGGGATGAAGGGCGCCTTCACGATGATCTTGTGCTTCTCGCACCAGTTCAGCGCCGCCCGAATTACCGCCAGCTCGTTCCGTACCGTGATCGCCCGGCAGTGCGCGCGCCGCGACCGGTAGTCGATCGCCGATTGTTCATCGACTCGGGCGATCGGCGGCTTATCCCAGAAGTCACCAGCGGCTTTCCACGCCACCTTGGCGCGCTCAATCGACAGGATTCCAGCCTTCGCGTTCAGATACGCCTGGACGGCCTCGCCCACGGTGTGAGCGCTCCCGCCTACTGCCCGCCGCTGCCAGAACGCGCGCGCAGCTGATTCGGCTGAGGATCGATCAGCCGTTCCAAGCCAATGGCGGTGTCGTCCCTCATCGTCGTACCAGACGATAGCGACAGATCTCGGTATCGTTGGAGGCTATATTCCGGCATTCGTAACGCTCCACTTCGTCGGCGCGAATCCGGATCAGCTTGCCGCCAACTTTGAAGCTGGGCAGGTCACCGCTGCGGATGAGGGTTAGATTGCGTCGGTGCCGCAGCCCCAGTGGGCGGCGAGCGCAGCGACATTGAAAACGGTTGCCGTCATGTGCCTTCCTCCAATGATTTGAACGGGCTCAACACGATCGACTGCGAGCAGTCGAAGCGCTTCATTACCTCGATGCACAGCAGGTCGATGTTGCCGTGCGAATGGGCGGCCAGTTGGGCCAGCTTCTGTCCGATACCGGCGTCTGGGCCGATGTCGATTGGGTAATGCCACTCTCGCCCGGCTCCCACTCGACGCGGGCGATGAGGTTCATGCCCAGATCGGTGCAGCGCTTGGCGACCTCGGTGGAGCATCGGCGCTATGATTTCGTCGTAATCGGATTCGGTGCCCGTCATGACTGACCTTTCAGGATAGCCGCGAGATCGAGCAAGAATTGCACGGCATCACACCGGCAATCCTTGTCCCCCGGCCCTGCCGATGGCTGGGCACCCCGTGTCGTGGTGGACAACTTCATAGGCACGAGCCATTAACCGATGCTCGCCGCCCTCGTCGCCCTTGATGCGGGCAAGCTGCAGGGTGCGGGCAGCAGTTTGCAACCTGCGTTTCCGGCCCAATCCGCGACCACCGCCGCGCAATGGGCAATCCCGTCGATCGTTCCGTAGAGGCGATAGCGGGTCTCGGCGAACCGCTCGTCCGGAACGACGACGATCCCGGCAAGCTCGACGGCGCGAGCAAGAGACACGCCATGCTTGGCGATGTTCACGTCGTCTTTGGCGAGGTCGAACTCGATTTCTATGAATTGTTAGTGGCTACTAACAATCGTACGTCAACGATTAAATGTAGATACGAAGTAATATAGCCCGGAGGCTACGGCTGATGCTCATCCCTATGCCCGCGGCACCGATCGCCGCGAACATCGAATGGACGCTTGATCAGCCGGGCCAGGTCAACCGGAGCGAGTTCACCGGTCGGCGCAAGGTCACTATCCTTGCCGCCGCGCCGTCAAGCGAACCTGATCAATGGCAGCGATCCCGGCTGTCCTTTTGCGGCGATGAGATCGCGCGTCCTGATATCCAATTAAGCGAACGCGGTTAGCGCGGCCAGCGCTGCCCCCATAATGTTGCCAGCAACCCGAGCCAATCAGCTGCTCTCGGGCTGCCCCAAGCTGCGCCGATTACCAGAAGCCCAGCACCAACCAAAAAGCTAGACCGCAGGCGAGCAGATCGATTTCATCTCCAGAACGGCGCAATATCCATTCTCCCCAACATGATCCGCGCTTGGTATGCTCTGCTGGAATTGACTTCGCTAGCATGCTGTCGCGGCCTTGCCGCTGGGAGGGGTCATTTCACCATGCTTCATTGATGGCAGGTCATCTCGGGCGGCTTGCCCCGGTAGTGCCCGGGTCGCTTCTCCATGTCCTCCGTCTGCGCGCGCTGCGATCTGGCTGCAGCAAGCGCCTGGTCTGGGTCAGCGGACTCTTCAGCGTGCAGGTCCCACCACTCAGCAATCGCCCTAAACTTGTCGGGGCAGTCAGATTGGCGCATCCGATCGGACAGCACGGCTCGCTGCCGAGCATTCGCCGCGCAGACGGTTTCTGCGCTCATACCCCCGCACCCCTTAATAGAGGGGGTGGTGGCAAGCTGGTTGGGGATGTTCATGCCGCCAACCTTTCAGATGCAAGGTGCTCGAGAAGCTGTCTGCCGATGAAGCGGGTTACGCGGGCGGGATCGCTCCGCTCATCTCTGCCAGCGTCGCACAATCGATACCCATGGCCTCGGCGGCGACCGGCTTGTGACCGTTCGGCCATGCGTCGAGCGTACCTCGACCGCCATGACGCGCAGACCGAATGCGTGCGTGCCCGCCATAGACGCCGACAACGGCGCGATCCGAATGCGGGCAAGGCGGTGCGGTCAGCGGGAAGCTCTTCTCAAATAGGCGATGTCGACGCAAATCCGCCCCAGCCGCTCCGAGCCCGAACATCGAGCCGCATAGTGTCACCGGGTCGCGCATCTCGCTTTCAGCGCCATCGACGTTCTCGATGATGTAGGGTAAGCGCTCGACCATCTCGCGGACCCGGCCGATCAGCCGCGGCGCGCCGATTGCGCCTGGAGCGTGTCGCATGTCGGTATAGCCTTGGCATGGTGGGCTGGCGTGGACGGCGTCGAAGCTGCGCACGAAACGGGGGTCGATCGTCAACACATTCATCTGGATGAAGCCAAACGGATAGCGCGGCCGCGGGTTGATATCGACGCCAACGACATCGAACCCGGCTTGATAGTAGCCCATCGCCGCGCCGCCGGCGCAGCAGAACAGGTCAAGAATGCGAGACCGCGCACTCATGCCACACCCCCGAAACCAGCGGCGCGAGAATCTAAACCTTTTCCCCTTGGACCATCATGCACCTTGGCCCCGCTATGTTCCGGGACATGATAGGAACAAACAGCCCGACGAACGGCGGAAAACCGTCTTTTCATCTCGTGAAAGACACTAGACGGCGGGTTTACTAAACCGTAGGCCGCATGTTCAAATCCCGCCTGGGGCACCAGCATTTACGTAAAGGGGCTCGGCAACAGCAAGGCCGCCCCAATCGAACCGCTCATCCTCCGCTACGGCCTAGCTGCCATCTTCCTGGGAACGGGCCTGGAGGGAGAGCCCTTTGCGCTGGCCGGCGGCATGCTCGCCGAGCGCGGACTACTGGCACCGTGGGCGGTATTGGCGACGGTTTTCGCCGGTGCCGTCGGGATCGACCAAGGCTGGTTTTGGCTCGCCCGCAGGGCGCGCTCAAATAGCTGGGTGCGCTCTGTTTCGCAGCGGCCGGCATTCGCCCGCGCGCTTGACCTGCTCGAGCGGCATCCAACTTGGTTCCTGCTGCTGTTCCGATTTGCTTACGGGCTACGGTCGGTCGCGCCGGTGGTAGTTGGGTTGTCGAAAATCCGATTCCGCCTTTTTCTGACGCTGAACCTAGTTGCCGCCGCAGTTTGGACCCTTGCGTTCACTACACTGGGGTATCTGGCCGGGCCGCTTTTCGAGCATTTGTCAAAGCGCTTCGGCAGCGCGATCGAAATCGCGGCGGTGGCGCTGTCTATGGCAGCACTGGGGTATTCCCTCCGCAAAGGATCGTCCCATAAGCAGCCGCCGGCATAGCGCCGGCGGCCTGCGATCCTAACGTTGCTGCTGCGCCTGCTGGCGCTGCGCCTTGGCGGCCTTGGCAGCGCGGTGGTGGCCGTACCAGCAGCCGGCGGCAGCCCCCGCCACGGCATGTCCCTTGCCGACGAAATGGCCGGCAGCACCGCCCACTGCGGCGCCCTTGAGGCAACCCTTGGCGAGCGCGGGGGACGTTCCCGCCAGAACGGCAGCGGCGGCGAACATCAGAGCGAAACGGGACATGAACTTCTCCTTTGGCCGACCCAAATACGTCAGCCCGCCGCGACAACGGTCGGGCCGTCAATAAGGGTCCGTGGCTAATGGCGCCGG